>MDTA01228642.1_pt1 | contig 32591 bp, 37 predicted proteins | sample 811151 | NCBI WGS metagenome assembly MDTA01 (sample SAMN05326648, study PRJNA326480) | marine metagenome | isolation source: seawater | place: Indian Ocean: South | collected 2010
CAGCACCGCACCAGAACAGAGGCAATCGCTGCAGCAGCAGATTGCTGTCGGTCCTCTGCATCGTATCGTCCGCGCCGATACACGGGGTCGACGTGGTTCCGCCCGCCAGGGCGCCCTTGGCCTTCGTCGCTTCCTTGCGGGCGTTCTCGATGGTCATGTCGGGAAACGTGCCGAGGGTGACCCGGACAGGCCGCCCCTGATGCTTCTGATAGAGCTGGAAGGTCTTCTGGCCGTTGGCCGTCACGCGGATAATCAAACCCTTCACCCTGGCGTCCTTGAATGAGTGACGCTTGCCCACAGGGGGTAAGGGCAGGGCGGCTAACAGCGCCTTGGTGAAGTTGATCGTTTCATTCGGGGCTACCATGGGGCTACCTATTTGCGTTAAAATGAGGAATCCACGGTATCAACGATTAAACGATAAACCCCATAAATCATAACAAAAAGAATAGGTTGTTATAACTCGGTAACCCCCATTAACCCTAGGCATGTTTGGCTCATAACCTGAAGGTCGCAGGTTCAAATCCTGCCCCCGCAACCAACAAATTCAACGCCTTAGCCATAATCGGCTAAGGCGTTTTTTCGTGCCCGGTAAGCGCAGAGTAAGCATTCAAAATTAGCTTACCCAGCTCCGACGCCGGCCGCACGCAATGCCGTCTCTTCCGGTCCGCGCCCGGCACAGCATGAGGCAAGGGTACCGTTCACCGCGACGGCAGGCAGCGAGCGCACGCCAAGTTCCTTGGCCCTGGCAACCACACCGGCTTCGTTCATGTCGAGGATGACCACCTCGCAGTTCGAGCAAGCCATCCGGTTAACCAGTTCGGCCGTTTCCTCACAGAGGGCACAACCGGAGCTGAAGATTTCGATTTTACATTTGTCAGCCATCGTTTCGATCTCCGTTGCTGAGTAAATGACGAAATTAGCCCCGCGTGCCGACGCAAGCGGGACACTCGGCGGTTTGGCCCGATCCGTCGTCATTGCATCTGGGCCAGGTGTTCCAAAGGGATGCCGCGACAAGCACGCCGAGGCCGCCCCACATGGCTGTGTCGCTGTCGAAGCCGAACTTGCCGATCAATACAATCTCCGCGCCGATAATCCCTAGGCCGAACGGTCCGTAGCCGCGCCGGGCCGGCGCCCGGTAGGCCAATGCGAAAACGGCAAAGGCGAGAAAGGCCCCGGTCAGCGGCAGAAGATACGGCGTGTAATCGACAAACCCGATGCCAAGGCTGCCGAGCAGTCCCGCATAGGCGGGCCAGCAGGCGGGGCAGGCGAGTTTCGGCAGCAAGGCGGCGCCGATGGAGGGCACCATGGCCGCATTCAAGCGAAAGGCCCCGGCGGTCGCTTCGGGTTCGGCGTTTCTCGTCAAGGCCGCAACAATCTGATCGAGCGGCGGCACGCCCCGCTCGTGGCCTTCCAACACGTAAATTCGGCAACATGAGCTGACTTCTTCGAGGGGAAGGCCCGAGATGTCTTTCCCGTCGACCAGGATTGTCGGCGAGCCCAAGGGCCTCACGCGTTCAGGCGTCGCCGGTTCGTTTACCTCCCATTCCGTCCAAGATGGCCGTAGGTCGGCGGCGTGGAATGCCTCGATCAGCCGGGCCCGCGCGTCCCGCACGTTGGGACAGGATCGTTCGTAGACGAATTCAACGGCTGCCATGATGTCCCTCCGTTTCCTGGTCCAAGGCATCCAGGATCGGGCATTGGTCGACCGGCCCCGCGTCGGGGCATGCGGCGGCCCAGTCGGCCAAGACCGCCTTCATCCTTTGCAGCATCACGATCTTCTCCCCCATCTCCGATATTTTCCCCTCTGCCCGCGCGCGCACATCGCGGCACGACGCGCCGGGATCAGCCTTCAATGAAAGAAGCTCTTTAATGTCCTTCAAGGTGAACCCGACATCCTGGGCGCGCTTGATGAACTGGATTTGCCGAACCACCTCCGGCGCGTATTTCCGATAGCCGTTTGCATCTCGGTCAGGCGCCTCAATCAATCCCTCGCGTTCGTAATAGCGCAAGGTCTCGACGGTCACGCCGCCTTGCCCGGCAACATCTCCGATGTTCAGCATTTCAATATCTCCATCGATTCCAGGCATCGTAACCCTTGAAGTATACTTCAGGGTCAAGGCCGAATTTTGCCTTGATCCGGCCACGATTGATGGGAACACTCCCCGACCATGAGACGGCTTCTGCGATCCCGCTTCCTGATATTCGCACTGCTTCTGGCGGTTGGCGCTGGGTCCGTCGTCTCGGTCGTCCAAGCGGGGCAGATGCGCATCGACATGGCCATGGCCGGTGACGCGCAAGGCCCAGGCGACAACGCATGTAGCGCCTGCGGTACCGGTGACGGCGACGCCAAAGCACCCGTGAGCTGCGCCTCCGCCTGCCATCTTGCCGCCATCAACACGGTCGATGCGGAAAAGGCGGCCGACGCCGTCGAGGTCAGGGAGTTTCACGCGGTCGGCCCGCGCGCGATGCGCTCGGCCGCACCTACTCCCGACCCGTCTCCCCCCAAACCCATTCTCGGTTAGTGCTTTGCCGGCGAAGGCATTCGCTTTCGCTGCGCATCACCCCAAGGCCCGCCTCCTCGGTTCAAGGGAGGTGGCGTCTTGTCGGAACGGGCATATCCGCCCGTTCCTGTCCATATCCGAGAATGGAAACTACGCCATGCAAAACACATTCATCGACGGCCTGTCGCGCCGTTCCTTCCTTGCCGCTGCCGGCGCCGTGGCGGGGATGGCCACCATGCCCGCCTGGGCAGCGTCTTCGTCCCCCGTTCGTCGTTTCGATTTGGCCGCCGCACCTGGGGCGACCCATCTGATCGACAGTGACGGAACCAAAACTAATGTCTGGTCCTACAACGGCCGCGTGCCCGGCCCGGAAATCCGGGTGCGTCAGGGCGAACGTCTGCGCGTCGCGGTGCGTAACGGCCTCGCCGAAGAGACCACGGTCCATTGGCACGGGCTCCGCGTGCCCAACGCCATGGACGGCGTGCCGCATCTCACGCAAAAGCCGATCGCACCCGGCGAGACCTTCATCTACGAGTTCGAGGCACCGGACGCCGGAACCTACTGGTATCATCCCCATCAACGCAGTTCCGAACAGATCGGCCGTGGCCTATACGGCCCCCTGATCATCGAGGAGCCGAACCCGCCGAAAGTGGACCGGGACGTGACTTGGGTACTCGACGACTGGCGGCTGTTGAAGACCGCACAGATCAGCGACGACTTCGGCAATCGCCATGACATGAGCCATGCCGGCCGCATCGGCAACACCGTGACGGTCAACGGCCGGATCACGGACGTGTTCGAAGCCCGCGCCGGGGAGCGCATCCGCCTGCGCCTGATCAACGCCGCCAACGCCCGCGTCTTCGGTTTGGAGTTCGAGGGCCATAGCCCCTAGGTCGTCGCCTACGACGGTCAGCCCGTCGAGCCGCACCGGGTGACGGGACGGCTGGACATCGGGCCGGCCATGCGGATCGACCTGATCCTGGATCTGACCGGCAGTCCGGGTGACGCCTTCGCCGTCAGGGACACCTTCTATCGGCGTTTGCAGTACCGGTTGCTGGATGTCGTTTATGGCCCAAGCCGCCTGCCGGAGAACCCGATGGGCGAGGTTGCGGCATTACCGGCCAATACCATGCCGGAGCCGGACCTGACGTCGGCCGAGCGCCACGAGATCGTGTTCGGCGGCGGCATGATGGGCGGCATGTCGATGGCCAGAATGGATGGCCGCGAGGTCGGCATGATGGAGATGATGCAAAGCGGCAAAGCCTGGACCGTCAACGGCGTCGTTGCGACGGGCCATGTCATGGACCCGATCCTGACACTGGCACGGAACCGCACCTACATCCTCGCCCTCGACAACCGGACGTCCTGGTACCACCCCATCCATTTGCACGGCCACTCGTTCCGGGTGATCGGCCGAAACGGTCAGCCGACCCGTCACAAGGAATGGCAGGACACAGTGCTGATGGCGCCGCGCGAACAGATCGAGATCGCCTTCGTCGCCGACAATCCCGGCGGTTGGATGTTCCATTGCCACATCCTGGAACACCAAGCCGGCGGCATGATGGGCGTCATCCAAGTGGCCTGAGACGGCCGACCTTACACGTCAATGGACTGAAATCAGGAAAGTGAACAAACTCATGATCATTCAAAACAATTTCCATGCCGCCGCCCTGGCGGCTCTGCTCGCCGTCTCCGCGTCGACTTCCGCGATCGCTGCAGGACGGCCCGACGCCACAGTCATCAAGAACCCGCAATGCGGCTGCTGCGAAAGCTATGCCGACTATCTGCGCCAGAACGGCTTCAAGGTGACGGTCAAGGAATCCCACGACCTGACCTTGATGAAGAGGGATATGGGCGTGCCGGACGGCTTCGAAGGCTGCCACACCATGGTGCTCGACAAATACGTGGTCGAAGGGCACGTGCCGGTCTCCGCCATCGATAAGCTTCTGGCTGATCGACCGGACATCAAGGGAATTTCCCTGCCGGGCATGCCCCAGGGATCGCCAGGGATGTCGGGCGCCAAAGAAGCGCCCTTCACCGTCTATCAATTCGGCCAAGGGCCGGCAAAGGTCTTCGCGGTCGAATGATGGCGGACATCAAGCGAGCCGCATTCATGCTGGCGGCGGCAACCGTTGGGGCAGTCTCCCTGCCGGTTGCCGCGCAGTCACCCGAGACGGGCACCCGTGCCGAGGGTCGCGCGCTCTACCAGACCCATTGCGCCAGCTGTCACGGCAAAAACCTGGAGGGGCAGCCCGAATGGCAGATCCGCCGCCCGGACGGACGGCTGCCCGCCCCACCGCACGACAGGACGGGCCATACCTGGCACCACCCGGATGATCACCTGTTTCGGATGACCAAGTACGGCCTCGTCCCGCCGCTGGCGCCCGAAGGCTACAAGAGCGACATGCCCGCCTTCGGGGACGTGCTTTCCGACGACGAGATCCGGTCCGTGCTCGATTTCATCAAGAGCACCTGGCCGGAACGGTTCCGCACCCGCCAACGGGATGTCACCAGAAGGGCGGGCGGACAATGACCGGCCTGACCTGGCGTCGGACAGTGGCCCTGCTGGCCGGCGCCCCCTTGCTGTTGCCCGCAGTGGCGGCGCGGGCGGCGGGACCGCGGAAGACATTCGCGTTACATGACGCACCCCGGCCCATGCCGGAGATCGCGTTCGCCTACGAGGACGGTCGTCAAGGCCGGCTCGCAGACTTCCGTGGCAGGCACGTTCTTCTGAACATTTGGGCGACTTGGTGCGCGCCTTGCCGCAAGGAAATGCCCGCACTGGATCGTCTTCAAGAACTGCTGGGGGGCGAAGACTTCCACGTCCTGCCGCTTTCGATCGACCGGGCGGGCATAAAGGTCGTGCGCGATTTCTACGCCAGGATCGGCATCCGGAACCTGAACATCTACATCGACCAGCAGGCGGGGATCATGCGTGCCATGAAGTTGGGCGGCCTGCCGACGACGTTCCTGATCGATCCGGAGGGCCGCCAGATCGGGGCCTTGGTCGGCGCGGCGGAATGGGACGCACCAGAATTGGTCGGCCTGTTCCGGGAAAGGATTGCGGCGGTAGGACGCCAAGGGAGATAGAACGATGAACGATATCCAACATGCGGAACCGAAGGTCTCGGCCGCGCAGCGCGCCGTCAACTCGGTTTGGCCTTTCGTCACGGGACGCAGGGGGAGGATCCTGCTGGGGCTCGCCGCCGTCGGGGGAGGTCTGGCGATGAACTGGGGTGCGGTGGTCGCCCTGGGTTTGGCGCCCCTTCTGTTGGGCGTTCTGCCCTGCGTCGCCATGTGTGCGCTCGGTATGTGCATGGGCAGCGGCCACGGCAAATGCTCATCCAATCAGACGAAGAATACGCAGGCGGACGATGCCTGACGGCGCCCCCGAAACGCCCGCACTTGGCCGTCGCCTCAAGATCGTGCGCCGGGCGGCCTGGGCCCTCATCCTGGTGACGACCATGGCGGCGGCCGGGTTCGCCGGCTGGAAAACCTTCGCGCCGGCCAAGCCACCGACCGCCCGGCAGGTCGGCGAGGCATTGATCAAAACCCAATTCAACCTGACCGACCATTACGGCCGCGCCGTCAAGGAAAAGGACTTCCGGGGACAATGGCAGCTTGTGTTCTTCGGCTACACGTTCTGTCCCGACGTCTGCCCGACGACGCTTTCGGTCATGGCACGCGCCCTGGACCTCTTGGGCGACGACGCCGCGAAGGTGGCGCCGCTGTTCATAACGGTCGATCCGGGGCGCGACACACCCGAGGTTCTTGCTGAATTTGTCGGTGCGTTTCATCCGCGGATTGTCGGGCTCACCGGCACACAGGAACAGATCAAGGCAGCGGCAAAGTCTTTTCGGATCTATGTCGGCCGAGTAGACAAGCCGGACGTTCCCGGCGGCTATCTCATGGGACATTCCGGATACATGTACCTGATGACTCCCGAGGGCACCTATGACGCCGTGTTCTCGGAGAACCGGAACCCGCCCGAAGATATCGCCGCGGCAATCAAGAAACGTCTGACGAAAGAGAGGAGCGGCCGATGAAACTGATTCTGGCGATTGTCACAGTCTTCTTTTGCACGGTCGCGGCGGCAGGCGGCGCATCGGCCGACGCCCCGTCCATCGCCGTCGAGAAGCCCTGGGCTCGGGCCTCGATCCTGAAGTCGCGGCCCGGTGCGGCATATCTCACCATTCGCAATACCGGAGATGAACCGGATCGTCTACTTAAGGTTACATCGCCGGCCGCGGGCACGGTGATGATCCATGAATCGAAGCTGGCAAACGGCGTTGCGCAAATGCTGGCTCATGGCGGGCTCGATATCGCTCCCGGCGCAGAAGTGACATTCCGGCCGGGCGGCCTGCATTTCATGCTCATGGACTTGCGCAAACGGTTGCACGAAGGGGAGACGCTGATGCTGAACCTGCGGTTCGAGAAGGCCGGCGATATCAACGTAACCATGCCGGTCCTCGGGCTCGGCGCGACCGGCCCGAAATGACGCGGGAGTGGGTCCGATGAGGATGCCGCCCACGCGGCCGGATTGGTTGACCGCCATCCGGCGCTATTTTGCGTTCTCCGCTCTGGGGCATGCTCTTTGGGAGGCCGCGCAGATGCCGTTCTACACCATCTGGCGTGACGGCACCTGGCCGGAAATCCTGTTTGCCGGACTGCACTGCGCCGGCGGCGACCTGCTGATTGCAACGGCGGCCTTGATCGGCTCCTTGGTCATCGCGGGGAACAGCGGCTGGCCTGGGCGGGGGGTCGGCGCCGTCGCCGTTCTCACTCTTGTAATCGGTTTCACCTATACGGTGTTCAGCGAGTGGCTGAACACCGAGGTTCGCGGCAGCTGGGCCTACGCGGACATCATGCCCGTGCTGCCGGTGATCGGCACGGGGCTGACGCCGTTGCTGCAATGGATCGTCGTGCCTATCTTTGCCTTGCGGTGGGCGCGAAGGGGAGCATGAGCGCTAGGATCTCGTGCGCATCGGTATTTGGCGGTGGCAAGCGGCGGGGCGCAAATGGGAGGCGATAGTATGGACGACCGGCCGGCACATTGGGACGGTGTATACGAAACCCGGGACGAAGCGGCGCTCACCTGGTTCGAGACGGAGCCCGCGCTGTCGGTCGAGCTGATCCGAAAACATGCCGCCTTGTGCGATCCGGTGATCGACGTTGGCGGGGGTGCATCCAGGCTTGTCGACTGCCTGGTCGATACCGGCTATCGAGCCGTCACGATTTTGGATCTGTCGGACGCAGGGATGAACGTCTCTAAGTGTCGGCTGGGGCCGCGGACCGATCAGGTGAGGTGGGTCACGGCCGATGTGACAAAATGGAACCCCGACCAGGCCTATGCCCTTTGGCACGACCGGGCGGTATTCCATTTCCTGACAACGGAAGACGACCGGAAAGCCTATGTCACGCGGTTGCTGTCCGCGCTCAGGGACGGCGGCAAGGCGATCATCATGACTTTTGCCGAGGACGGGCCGGAGAAATGCTCCGGATTGCCTGTTATGCGTTATTCACCGACAGGGTTAATCGAGACACTCGAGGCGATCGCACCGGGAGCGTTACGCCCGGTGGAAGCACAGAAGCATGTACATCTGACGCCCAAAGGGCATGAGCAACGCTTCCAAGTCTCGGTGTTGGAGAAAACCGGCCGGTGATTTTACCCGCCCGAGGCGGTGGGCGAACGCCGCTTGGATCACTTCGGCTTCCGCCTTTCCGGTTCCACACAAGTCCGCCAGGACCAAAGTTTCGCCATGGCGATGTAAATGAATGATGCGGACCAAGCAATCAGCAACAGACCGTTCAAGGTCTCGATGCCTGTAATGAAGCGTAAGTGATCCGATGGCACGATGTCACCCATGCCGAGGGAGGTATAGGCGACAATGGAGAAATAAAAATAGTCCAACGGCCCAACGATCTGAAGGCCGTCTAGACTGCCGATCTCAAGCGTTCGTTCTCCGAAGGCATAGGCCGCTGCATATAGGGCGACTTCAACGACATGGGCGAAGAGCGTCAGCAGCCAAATGATCAGAATCCGCTGCTCCGCCGTCATCGCAATGTTCGACATCCCGCCGGACAGCCATCGAAAGACGGCGTAATGCAGGAGGAAAGTCGTGATGACCAGAAAAAACGATATGCTCACTGCGGCGCCCATCCGAACCTCCCCACGTTCTGTGTTCGCAGAGAACTCCACTGTTGCCTTGGGCATCGTAGAGCTGACATCTCTTTAGGACTCTATCAGCTTCATGTCTTCTCTAGTTCCAAGAACCGTCATGGCCCGACCAGGGTCGATCATCGAAATGAAGACCGAACGTTCATAGGCGTCGGTGACAAGGGAGGCTTGCCGCAGGAGCTCTTCCTGGCGTTGCCGATAGCGGTCAAGGCCCTGAGTATCTTCCAATATTTGATTTACGATTTCCGGGTCTCTGACGAACGTCGCGAACTGCGACCGACGCTCCGGTCCCTCGATGCCCCTCGCCTCACTTTCCTGAAGATCAAGGCGATCCGCCTGATCTGCAGCCAGAGGCGCCGATGAGGCAATCGCAGCCTCTGTCTCGACCGTTGGGATGGGCGGAATAAGGCCGGAATAAAAATCTGTCTGAATGCCGATCATCGAAGTCACTCCATTCCATTGGTTCTCCGATGGTTGCCAACATAGGACCTCCAGTCGCCGGAGGGTCAAGGATAAGATTGAAGAGAATGACGTAAGACCAATCGATCAGGCGACGTGACGAGCCGTACACTGGCGAAGTCTGCGTCTGCGAGCCGAAGGCATGGAGATGACGTGGAATTATAATTAGTCGGCAGGCGACGATGCGGCCCGATGTCTGTTGAGTGAAAGCGTATCACCTGACCGGCTTACCAACGTCACGCCGACGATCGTCAACGGTATGCCGATAAAATGTGCCCAGCCGAACGTTTCGTCAAAGAAGGTCATGCCGAGAAGAATACCGAATATCGGCACGAGAAAGGCGAAGGCGTTCGCCCGGTTGAGCGGGGTGTGTTCGAGCGCCGAGAACCAGAGGTAATACGCAAGAGCCGTCCCGAAGATACTGAGACCGAGCAAAGAGGCAACGAAGGCAGGCGTCCATTGCACGCTTGCGGGATCTTCCAGGTACCAAGCAGCTGCCCCTAAAGGAACGCTCCCGATAAGCGTTTGCAGGCCCATCGCCATCAGCACGTCAACCTTGCCGGCGATTTTCTTGATCAAGACGTTGCTGATCGTGATTCCGACTGCCGCCAGCAAAATGTAGGCGATACCCAGGGCGTAGGTTTCCCCGCCAGTTAAAAAGAACTGCGGGACGGCGATCACCACGATCCCGACAAATCCCAAAAGCAATCCAAGCTTCCCCCGAACGGAAACGGTTTCGCCAAGCATGAGTGCGGCAAGGAACGCCGCCATGAGCGGCTGTGTATTGGCGACAACCGTTGCGATGCCAGGCGTCACGAATTCAGCGGCATGGAACATGCCGAGGAATCCGAGGCTCGTTGCGCCCAGGCCGATAAAGGTGATGATGGCCCAATCCCTTCCGGTGGCGGGAAGAGGACGGCGAAGTGCGGCCGCGAGGATCATGAGCGCTGCGCCCGCGATAACCGCGCGCAAGGCTGCGAAGGTCAAATGCGGCGAGAACCCGATCCCGGCCGTGATGAGCGGAAAGCACGACGCCCAAAGCACCATCACCACGAGAATCTGCAGCGTCGAAATGCGGGAGACGGAAGATTTCGGTTGGTCGGAATCCATTTAATGCGCTACCTCGATTTTAGCGTGTTCCAGGAGGTGTAGCAGAAGGAGGCATGTCATGCATGAGCTGGTGCCGGAAAAATTCGTGTGGTTTGTCTGGGCGTCCGCATTCCTTGTTCCGTGGCTGGCGGCTTTTGGCGCGTTCCCGGCCCATCGCAGAGTAATTCTTTGGGCGAGCCTGTTTACGACACCGTTCGGTTTGACGGAGCCCTTGTTCGTGCCTGAGTATTGGAACCCACCCAGTCTCTTCGATCTCGCGCAACGGACGGGGTTCGATATCGAAAGCCTCATTTTCTGCTTTGGCATCGGCGGGGTCGGCGCGGTTTCGTACAACATCCTGACGGGAAAAAGTCACGGACGAATGAGTTCGATGGCGCGCCGGCTCGCAAGTCATCGGTTTCATTTTTGGGCCGTGGCGACGCCGTTCCTTGTGTTCCCTGTCCTCTATCTGATGGAGTGGAACCCCATCTATCCGGCGATCGTCGCCATGGCATTGGGCGCCGTTTCGACGATGCTCTGTCGACGCGACCTGATTTCCAAAACTTGGGTCGGAGGCGTGTTGTTCCTTGTCTATTACCTAGTCTTTCTTGCCGGACTGGAGTGGCTGTCACCTGGTTACATCGGCAAGGTTTGGAATCTTGAGTCACTGTCCGGAATATTGATTTACGGCATGCCCATTGAGGAGCTTCTTTTCGCCGTCATGTTCGGCGCCTATTGGTCCGGGGTCTATGAGCATTTCACATGGCGGCGCGTGACAGATATACATTGAGGACTGAACTTATGAGCATGATCTGAAATGGCCCGCGCGAGAGATGTGTTTTTCTGAAGCCGTGAGTTTCGCGACCGGCGGCGTGTTGATCGCCGGCGGCGGTTTCGCGACCTATAAGGCCGTGGCGTTGAACAGGCGTTACCTCCCCTTCGCGTTGATGCCCGCGATGGCTGGCGTCCAGCAGTTGTTCGAGGGGCATGTCTGGATGGGATTGAATGTCGGCGATCCGACAATGGTCTGGTGGGCCGCGCTCGGCTTCATGTTCTTTTCGTGGTTTATGTGGCCTGCGTGGATTCCGCTCTCCGTATACGTTTTGGAGCCCCCGGAAAGCCGGCGTAAAAGATGGTTTTATATTTTCGTTGTCGCCGGCGTTGGCCTCGGCAGCATTCTCTTCATGCCGCACCTGCTGAATCCTGATTGGATCAATGTCAGCGTCAACAACCGATCGCTGGCTTATGAAGACACGATGTTCTTGGACTATTTGGTGCCACGCCCGACGACCTACGCCGTCTATCTTTTGCTTATTGTCCTGCCGCCTCTGCTCTCGACATATCTACACGTGCGGTTGTTCGCGGTGACACTCATCGTCATCGTCACGGCAGTCTATTTGTTCCTAAGCTATGCTTATATATCCTTTTTCTGCTTGTTGGCGGGCCTTGGCACACTCCATCTCATCTACATTATTCTCAGAAACAAATGCCGCCGAGAGTGCCCGGTACTTTTTAGTTAATGGTATCCGGACCGGGGCGCGACCAAAGTAATTGCTTCTCACGCTCCGGATGCCGTTGGAGCCTAAGCGACATGCGATCACGGTGAATTTACCGCATTTGGATGAATAGCCCAGGGGAGTTGACCTAGGTCATGTGTTCGCGACGCTAGAATGAGTAGCGTCCGCATCTTCAGTATTCGCAAACCCGCAATCATGAAAGGGTGAGGAAGATGAGTTCACGGAAGATCATTGTGGCGATCGCGGTCGCCGTTGTGTTCAGCGTTGCATCATTTGAAACGGCCTACGCCCACGGTCCGGCTGCGTCATCTGGCAACCAGTCTCAGATGCCCATGATGGGTGGCTACGGCATGATGGGTCAGATGCCCATGATGGGTGGTCCCGGTATGATAGGCGGCCAAATGCCCATGATGGGAGGTCCCGGTATGATGGGTGGCCAGATGCCCATGATGGGTGGCTACGGCATGATGGGGCAGATGCCCATGATGAGTGGCTGCGGCATGATGGGCCAGATGCCCATGATGGGATCCGGCATGATGGGCGGCCAAATGCCCATGATGGGTGGCTGGGGCCGGATGCAGATCCTGCGCCGGGACCTGAAGGCCGACGAAGTGAAACACATGATGGAGCACCGCTTGGTATGGACCGGCAACCAGGACATCAAGCTCGGCAAGGTCACTGAAAAAGATGGCGACACCATCGAAGTCGAAATCGTGAACAAGGACGACAAGGTCGTTCAGAAATTCGAAGTCGATCGCCATACGGGATGGATGCAGCCTGCTCAATAAGGCGCCGACTGCGACGAAATACCCGCATCCTGTTTTGAAACTATGATGGCGGGGAGCCTCATTCCGTTGCGAGTGAGCTCTCCGCCTTTGTTTTCGGCTTTCGTTTGTGACAATGCTGGAAGCATCTGCTGGTCAGTCGCCGTTCCCTGTCGCCTTGTCTCTTGCGAGGGCCATCTTTCACACAACCGCGACGGAGACCGTGAAACGCATTCATCTTATTTCTCCCTTGACCCTCCGGTTGCCGGAGGGGGCATCTTCACGGTGTTTCCGCTTAAGAGTCTCGGCGGGAAGACAATTAAGGGAGTGCTGGCTAAATGGAAGCACTGGTTTATTTCGTCATTTGGGGCGTGTTCATATTCCTCATGATGCGCATGGGATGCGGCAGCCACGTCATGGGCCACGGGCATGGTCGTTCCGATGCCCGTAAACATCACGGGCCGGACAACGAGAAGGGGGAAAACCTGAAGTGGTATCCGCCTGAAGAGGATACCGACCCCGTCTGCAAGAAAACGGTCCGGACGGAGAGCGCCAAACCCAGCGTTCACGATGGGTCCGTTTATTACTTCTGCTCTCGGGAATGCCGTGAAGTCTTCGAAGCTGCCCCTGATTTGTATGTCGGACCGCAGGCTGATGGGTCGGTGCCGAAACTGGAGGCAAACAATGTCTGAAGCATCAAATCCGTTATCGCGGTCCGGTACGTCCCTATCCTTGAAAACGAATTCCGCAAGGTTGCCGGTCTTCGTTCTTGGAATGAGCCTTGGGCTGTTTCTCGGAATCACGTTCATCCTTTGCGTGGGGTTCGATCTCTTGTTCCCCGATCACGCTATGTACCGGGTCTGGCAGCCCCTGTTGCCGGGCTTTACCTGGCTCACTTGGCCGAGCTTCTTCCTGGGCCTCGTCGAGAGCGTTGCATACGGGTGGTACGTCGCGCTGGTGTTCGGGCCGCTATACAACTTCTTCGCCTCGCGGAAAGGTTAAAACCTCTCCAGAGCGATGCCTCTCATGTAAATACTCATTCGGAGTCAGTCATGACAGCGCAGCTCACGTTCCTTGGAGGTGTCGGCACCGTCACCGGATCAAAGTATCTGCTTACATTTGGTGGCCAGCGGGTGCTTGTCGATTGCGGCCTGTTTCAGGGTTTCAAGAAGCTGCGTCAGAAGAACTGGGCCCCGCTGCCAATCGAGCCGAGCGAGATTGACGCCGTGGTCCTGACGCATGCGCACCTTGACCACTCGGGATATCTTCCTCTCTTGGTCAGGAATGGGTTCAAGGGACCTGTCTACGCCACCTCTGCGACGACTGAATTGTGTGGGATCCTGCTGCCGGACAGCGGTCATCTGCAGGAACGCGACGCGGAATTTGCCAATCGACACGGCTTCTCCAAACACCGGCCGGCCGCCCCCCTATATACTGAAAGGGATGCGCGGAATTGCCTTGGCCACTTCCGCGCATGCCCATACGAGGTCGACACCGAAGTCATTGATGCGCTTCAAATAAGATTCCTGCCGGCGGGGCATATTCTTGGCTCTGCGTTCGTCCGTGTGTCATTCGGCGGTCGATCACTACTGTTTTCCGGCGATATCGGGCGCCCGAACAGCGCGACGATGGTGGATCCGACGATCGTGCGCGGCGCGGACTATCTCATCATGGAGTCGACCTACGGAAATCGCCTTCATGATCGGGTGAACGTAGAGGACGCTTTGGCCGAAACGATCTCAAGGGTGGCTGCCAGAGGTGGAACCGTCCTGATTCCGGCTTTTGCTGTCGGCCGCGCCCAGTCGATCCTGTTTCATCTGCAGCGGCTCAAGGCTTCGAAACGTATACCAGACCTCCCGGTGTTCTTGGACAGCCCCATGGCTGTCAGCGCCAGCGAGGTTTTCTGCCGCCACATGAAGGAACACCGGCTGACTGCCGAAGAGTGTCGCGCGGCGTGCAACGTCGCGACCTACGTGAGAGAAGCGGAGGAATCGAAAGCGCTTGATGAAAACCCGATGCCTAAGATCATCATATCGGCAAGCGGTATGGCGACAGGCGGGCGGATACTTCATCACCTGAAGTTCTATGTGCCGGATGAACGGCATGCGGTGTTGTTTACGGGGTTCCAGGCCGGCGGAACGCGCGGCGCCAGCTTGGTGGCAGGTGTAAAGTCGGTGAAAATACATGGACGGCATATTCCCATCCGCGCGGAGATCGCGAACCTCTCCATGCTGTCCGCGCATGCCGATGCGGACGAAATCCTGACCTGGCTCGGCAATTTCACGCAGCCTCCTAAACGGACCTACATCACCCATGGTGAGCCGGATGCTTCCGAAGCGCTGCGCGTTCGCATCTCCGATGAATTGCAGTGGCCCTGCGTCGTGCCCGAGTATGGCGACCAGGCCACGCTTGATTGAGCCGTGGATAAGACGCTGGAAGTAGGACGTCGCGTGAAAGATACAGCTACAAACTCCTTGCGCCTGAAGCGCCTTGGGATCGATACGCAGCAGGAAGCGGTTATCTATATGCGGAGCGATTGCCACGTCTGCCGCGCGGAAGGGTTTGCCGCCATGGCCCGTGTCCGCGTGACTGCCGGCGACCGATCGATCATCGCCACGCTGAACCGCGTGAAAGGCGATTTGTTGGCGGAAGGAGAGGCGGGGCTGTCAGAAGCTGCTTGGGGCAGATTAGATGCCCAGGAAGGCGACATGGTGGCGATCGGGCATCCCCGCCCGCCGGACTCCCTGAGCCTCGTTCGTGCGAAAGTCTACGGTTCGGAGTTTTCGGACACAGGTTTGGAAGAGGTCATGCAGGATATCGTGGCAGGCCGCTATTCCGACGTTCAGGTCTCCGCTTTCATCACCGCCTGTTCATCGCACGGGTTGAAACGGCGGGAAATTGTTGCCTTGACCCGCGCCATGGTCTCCGTCGGAGACACTTTGGACTGGGGAACCTCACCGATTGTCGACAAACATTGCGTCGGTGGTCTACCCGGAAATAGAACCACCCCAATCGTGGTCGCAATCATGGCGGCCTGTGGGCTGACCATGCCCAAGACGTCTTCCAGGGCAATCACTTCACCCGCCGGTACAGCGGACACGATGGAAACGCTGGCGCCGGTCGATCTTAACATCGATGCAATGCGGCGCGTGGTCGAGCGTGAAGGCGGGTGTATCGTCTGGGGAGGCGCTGTTTCCCTCAGCCCGGCGGATGACATCCTGATCCGGGTCGAAAGGGCCTTGGACATCGATGGGGAAGGGCAACTCGTTGCGTCGGTGCTATCGAAGAAACTATCCGCAGGATCAACGCACCTCGTTCTCGATATTCCTGTCGGGCCGACGGCCAAGGTGCGAAGCGAAAAGGATGCGCAATCCCTCAGCGAAAACTTGACCGCTGTGGCTTCCGAGATTGGCCTGAAGTCGACTGTTTTACAGACCGATGGGCGGCAACCGGTTGGGAACGGGATCGGGCCCGCTCTGGAAGCCTTGGATGTCCTCTCCGTGTTGAAGGGAAAGCCGGACGCGCCGCATGATCTTAGGGCGCGATCGGTCGCGCTCGCGGCCGCTTTGCTCGAGTTGTCGGGTGCTGCTGGCTCCGGCATGGGCTTTCAGAGAGCCGAAGAAACTCTGGATAGTGGCGCGGCATGGGCCAAGTTTCAGGCGATATGCGAGGCGCAAGGGGGTATGCGGACGCCGCCTGTTTCATCCCAACGACGGGTAATTGACGCAGACGTTTCCGGCGAAATTCTAGGCCTCGACAACCGTCGTCTGGCCATGGCGGCGAAACTTGCGGGTGCGCCGGACGCGAAAGCGGCAGGTGTGCAATTGCACACACGGCCCGGGGACCAGGTGGAGAAGGGAACGCCGCTTTTCACGCTTCACGCCGAGACGCCGGGTGAATTGGCTTATGCGCTGGATTACATCGAGCATCACCCGCCCATCTTCGATATCGGAGTGCCCGTATGAGTGCCGTCGTGTACCCCATGCCCGGGAATGAAGTGGTTGCCCATTCGCTTGCCGCAGAAATCGGAGGCGAGATCGGAAAGCTCGTTGTGCGTCGCTTTCCCGACGGTGAGTCCTATTTCCGATATGAAACGCCCGTCGATGGAAGAGAAGTCATCATTGTAGCCTCGCTGGATCGTCCCGACGAAAAGGTTCTGCCGGTGATATTCGCCGCCGGGACGGCAAAGGAACTTGGTGCGTCGAAAGTCGGGCTTGTTGCGCCGTATCTCGCCTATATGCGCCAGGACAAGAGGTTCAATCTGGGAGAAGCGGTGTCGTCCATCTATTTCGCCAAAGTCCTCTCGTCATGGATTGATTGGCTTGTCACAGTAGACCCTCATCTCCACCGGCGCAGTTCACTTGACGAAATTTATTCGGTGCCGAGTGCCACGGTGCATGCGGCCCCGTTGGTCTCTGAATGGATAAGAGGAGCGGTTTCAGCACCTTTGTTGATCGGTCCCGACAGCGAAAGTGAACAATGGGTTGCTGCTGTTGCGGCGGATGCCGGGGCGCCGTTCGTCGTCTTGGAAAAGACGAGAAGAGGAGACCGCGACGTCGAAGTTACTGTTCCCGAGGTCGACAAATGGCACGACCGAACGCCTGTTCTGGTGGACGATATCATCTCGACCGCGCGTACGATGATCGAAACGGTTGGGCATGTCCGGGCGGCTGGCCTGCACGCGCCGATTTGCATCGGCATCCACGCGGTATTTGCAGACAATGCTTACGCGGAATTGAAGCAAGCCGGCGCGGGTGAAATTGTGACCTGCAACACGATCGGCCACGACAGCAATCGGATCGATGTCTCAGGATTGATCGCTTCGGCCGTCCGCCGGGTTTTACCCATTTAGATTAGCCTTGACCCTCCGGTCGCCGGAGCCATTAAGGATAACGCTTTACGTTGATGGCCATAAATTCGGATGGCAAACCCCAAGTGACCAGCAAGGTTCTGCAGAGGTGTATTCCCGATGAACGAAACAACGAAACGAAGGCATGCAGTCCGGGGGAACGCGGGAGATTCGACCACCAAGGTCGGAAACGCAGCGCAATCTAGTCGAGCGAATCAGGCATCGCCGGAACTGTTAGGCGTTCCGGAAGAAAAGGTAGTCCAGGCTTCCGAATATGGGCGAGATCTCTGGCAGCGGTCGATACTGTTTCTGGACACGCTTCGTGAACGCGCCAACAACATGTTGGACCATGAGCGCGCTGGCCTGCCGCCTTTGCTCGATTTCAAATATGAGATGATCCTTGATGGGCGCGATTTTGAGTCACCTTCAAATTACGCGCTGTTGCGGATCACGGAAGTTGGCGAGGATTGCTGGGAAGACTGTGTTGATCCAGAAAAGCCCCCGGTTATCGTTATCGATCCACGCGCAGGGCACGGACCGGGTATCGGAGGATTCAAACACGACTCCGAAGTCGGCATGGCCCTGCACGAAGGTCACCCGGTTTACTTCGTAATGTTCTATCCCGAACCATCGCCTGGCCAGACGCTTGCGGACGTGTTGCATGCCCTCCGGCGTTTCGTCGATGAGGTTGCTCAGCGCCACCCTAAAACACCTCCCATATTGTATGGAAACTGCCAAGCCGGTTGGGCGGTGGCGCTTCTATCCGCGGATTGCGAGGGCTTGGTCGGCCCGGCTGTGCTTAACGGCTCGCCAATGTCCTATTGGGCGGGGGAAGCCGGCGTTAATCCGATGCGGATAACCGGCGGGCTTCTCGGTGGCGTTTGGCTCACACATCTTGCCGCCGATCTCGGTGACGGGCGTTTCGATGGCGCGTGGCTTGCGCAGAATTTTGAGAATCTGAAGCCGGAAAAGGCAATCTGGGAAAAGTACGCCGGACTGTTCGCCAAGGTCGATACGGAGCGCGAGCGGTTTCTTGAATTTGAACGATGGTGGAACGGGTTCTATTTCATGAGCCGCGAGGAAATCGTCGCGATCGTCGAAAACCTGTTCATCGGCAATAAACTTGAAAATGGCGAATTCCGAATTTGCAACGGCTGTACCGCTGACCTTCGGCGAATTCGAAACCCGCTCGTGATCTTCTCCTCCTACGGCGACAATATCCCCCCGCCGCACCAGGCCTTGGGATGGATCCCGGCCGTGTACAAGGATACGGATGACCTGAAGCGCGCAGGGCAACGTATCGTCTATTTGACGAACCCGCATGTCGGGCATCTCGGGATATTCGTCTCGGCCAAGGTCGCTCGGCTTGAACACCGCGCGATCCTTGAAAGCCTTGATGAGATCGAAGAGTTGAATCCCGGGCTCTATGAGATGCAAATCGACAACCCGAGCGGCGATCCGGACTGCCATAAACCGCAATTTTCCGTCCGGTTCATAGAGCGCAAAGTCGAGGACATCGACTTTGCGAAACAACCGGAATCTTTCGAACGGGTTCGAGCAGTGTCGGAGGCGAATGAAGCTTTCTATCGGACGTTCGTGAGCCTTTGGGTGCAAGCCGCAACAAATCCCTGGATCGCGGAATCTCTCAAATGGCAGCACCCAATGCGCATGAGCCGCTACGTATTCTCTGAAGTCTTTAACCCATGGATGAGGGTAGTCGCGGGTCTTGCCGACGTGGTCAAAAAAGAAAGACGTCCGATGCCCGACGCGCATCCAATGATAATGTATGAACAGGAGTTTTTTGGCCGTGTAGCCGAGGCAATGGAGACCGTCCGAGAGCTTCGTGATGCGGGCAATGAGCAGGTGTTTCGCCTGCTTTACAGTCGAAACCCATTTGAGCTCAGCATAAAAAGCCTAGCCAAGGTGAGCCGTGATGATGGTTGAAGAGGCGATCATTGTTATTAACTGTGGGTCATCAAGCGTAAAATTTGCGCTATTTTCTCCTGAGTTCGAGAGTTCTGTGCGGATTGCGCGTGGCGCGGTCGAGCGGATCGGCATAGGTGCTGGCCGGTTTTCAGTGTTGGATGGTTCTGGCGCGACCATTTTAGACGAGACACTCGAAGTTGAAAGTCACGCTGCCGCCATCGACGCGCTCCTCGACTGGCTTCAGGGCACCCAATACATGCCTGTGTCCGTCGGGCACCGTATCGTCCATGGCGGCGAAGAATGCGATTGCTCGCTCATCATCACTTCCGACTTGGAAGATCGCCTAAGCCGACTGATCCCTCTTGCCCCATTGCATCTCCCGCATAACCTGACGGGTATCAAGGCGGTGAAATTGCGTTGTCCGGAGCTTCCGCAGGTCGCCTGTTTCGACACGGCGTTTCACCATGGACTTCCGCGCGTTGCACAGTTGACCGGACTGCCTCGCCGGTTCGATGACGACAGCATACGCCGGTTCGGTTTTCACGGCCTGTCCTATGAGTACGTTGTCGAGCAAGTGCGTCGTTGGCACGGCGATGAGGCGGCGGACGGGAAGATCGTTGCCGCGCATTTGGGCAACGGCGCGTCCATGACGGCGATCAAGGGGGGACGGAGCATCGAAACCTCAATGGGGTTCAGCACCTTAGCGGGCCTTCCCATGGGGACGCGACCTGGAGATCTCGATCCCGGTGCCGTCCTTTACCTTCTGATGGAAAAGAACCTAACCCCCGCCGAACTGCAGCATATCCTTTATCGTGAATCCGGGTTGCTCGGTCGATCCGGCCTAAGCCGGAACATGCGAGATCTTCTGGCGCAACAGGATTTACCCGAGGCGGCTGAGGCGATCGAGTTTTTCTGCCATCACGCTCGCAGGCATCTAGCCGCGCAGACAGCGTCTCTCGGTGGCCTCGACCGGCTCGTCTTCACCGGTGGAATTGGTGCGAATTCGCCTGAAATCCGCGCGCGAATTTGTGATGGATTGTCCTATTTGGGGGTCGAAATCGACCCAGAGAGAAATGCCCAAAACCTTCCGGTCGTATCTACTGATCGGAGCCGCGTCCCCATTGATGCGTTCGACACGGATGAGGAATCAGTGATCGCTCGGCATGTCCGGACGGTTTTGGAAAGCGCCTCGGGGAAAGGGGAACTAAATGCCTGTGCATAGTCATGCTGAGGGGCTCGAAGAACTGGTTGAGCGTGCAGAAAAGCTTCCGCCGATCCGAATGGCCGTGATTGCAGCAGACCAGACGCTTGTTGTTCAGTCTGTGGTGCAAGCGCGGAAGGCCGGTCTTATTGTGCCGCTCCTCATCGGTGCGCCGGACGAGATTGTTGCATGCGCGGGTGAAATTGACGCCGATATCACCGGTGTTGAAATCATCACTGCAAAAGAAGCGGAGGAAGCGGCTCGGGTTGGCGTTGACCTCGTTCGTGGTGGACGAGCAGATGCACTCATGAAAGGGCGAATTCACACAGACGCATTGATGCGGGCGGTTCTCGATTCTGATCGCGGGCTCAGACTGCCCGGCCAGCGTGTCAGTCACGTATTTGTGGTCGATATCCCGACCTATCCGAAACTGTTGGCGATTACAGATGCGGCGATAAACATTTCTCCGGACCTAAACGCGAAGGCGCAAATTCTTCAGAACGCCATCTCGCTCTTTCATCTCCTTGGCGTCGCTAGACCCAAGGTCGCAGTGCTCTCGGCTGTTGAAACGGTGAATCCGGCGATTGTATCGACGGTGGACGCGGCTTGCCTCGCGTTGATGGCAAGACGGGGGCAAATCTCTGGCGCTGTCATTGATGGCCCCATGGCCTTTGATAATGCGATCTCGAGTGACGCTGCAAAGGTGAAGGGGATCGTGTCCGAGGTCGCGGGAGATGTCGATATTCTCCTCGTTCCCGATCTCATATCCGGCAACATCTTGGCCAAGAATCTAGAATATCTGGCAGGCGCCACGGCGGCGGGTATCGTATTGGGATTGTCCGCGCCGGTCGTCCTAAGTTCGCGTGCCGATCCGACCCAGGCGCGCTTGGCGGCAATGGCGCTTGCCGTCCTAATGCATCAGTCATCGGCGGCTCAACGACAACAAGGGCGCGAGGAAGAGCTCGAGTCTGCGATTCACTGTGCAGCCCAACCCGAAAGCGCCTGTTGTCCTATTGGAGCGTGAACGATGTGTGCGACCATGAACAAAATGAAGAATGGCCTGGAGTGTGAGGCGCCTGATCTCAAGTATGCCCCCAAAACCCACCCTTCGTTGGACCAACCGCTGAATGCTGCGCTTGGGCGGGTAACCGGTGGGATCAGCCCTACAGCTCTCTCTCAGGCGTACATCGATTGGGCTCAACATCTCCTTATGTCGCCGGACAAGCAGATTGAACTTGTGCTCAAGGCACAACGAAAGTTTTTGCGGTATATCGAATTCAGCCATAGTGCCTGTTGCGACCCTCAATGCGCACCATGCATCGCTCCCTTGCCTCATGACAAGCGGTTCGCGGCCGAGGAATGGCAGGATTGGCCTTATCGGCTTTCCTACCAAGGGTTCCTTCTTACCCAGCAGTGGTGGCACAACGCCACGACCCAGGTTCCCGGCGTCTCTAAACATCATGAACAGGTAGTTTCCTTCGTCGCCCGCCAACTACTTGACGTTGTTTCGCCGGCGAATTACCCGGCGACCAATCCGGAGTTTCGAAAGGCGACGCTGGAAAGCAGCGGTCAAAACCTGGTTCAGGGGGCGCTGAATTTTGTAGAGGATTGGAAACTTGCCCTTCAGGGTGAACGCCCGTCCGCGGCAAAGCAGTTCCAGATTGGGCGCAATCTGGCAGTCACGCCAGGAAAGGTCATTTTCCGCAACGAATTGATTGAACTTATCCAATACACGCCAGCATCCGGAAAGGTTTATCCAGAGCCGATCCTGATCACACCGGCTTGGATAATGAAGTACTACATCCTCGACCTCAGCCCTGAAAATTCACTGGTCAGGTTTCTTGTCGAGCAGGGACACACGGTATTCATCATCTCCTGGAAGAACCCGTCGGTGGAGGACCGCGAGCTCAGTCTGGAAGATTACCGTTTATTTGGTGTGATGGCGGCGCTTGATGCGATCTCTGCGATCATGCCTGGGAGGGGCATCCACGGCGTCGGATATTGTCTCGGCGGCACTCTTATGGCTATCGCGGCTGCGTGGATGGCCCGTGAGGATGATCGTCGTTTGGTATCCTTGACATTATTCGCCGCGCAAACCGACTTTACCGAGGCTGGCGAACTTATGCTGTTTATCGATGAGGCTCAGGTCAACTTTCTCGAGAATATTATGGCAGAGACAGGATACCTGGACACCAAGCAAATGGCTGGCGCTTTTCAGCTCCTGCGCTCCAACGACCTTATATGGTCAAGCATGGTGAACGCATACCTGTTCGGCGAACGACTGCCTATGATTGACCTGATGGCCTGGAACGCAGATGCAACACGGATGCCGTCGAAAATGCATTCGGAGTATCTCCGTAAGCTCTTCCTGAATAATGACCTTGCCGACGAGCGCTATGTCATCGACGGTCGAGCAATCTCATTGCGGGACATCCGTATTCCGATTTTTGCGGTCAGTACTTTGTCCGATCATATCGCTCCGTGGCGCTCCGTATATAAAATCCATGCTCAGACCAACGCCGATGTCACCTTTGTTCTATCTACTGGTGGTCACAATGCCGGCGTCGTTAATCCGCCAGGCAACGCGAAGCGATCCCACCAAATCGCCGCTCACGATGATCTCGAAGCCTATCTCGATCCTGATTCCTGGCAGTCACAGGCGGACAATCATGAAGGATCTTGGTGGCCCTGTTGGCGGAAGTGGCTTGCGACGAATTCGGGAGTACTGGTCGACCCGCCTCGAATGGGGGCTGCGCGGAAAGGCTATAAACCGCTCTGCGATGCCCCTGGGACATATGTCTATATGCAGTGAATTGATGGCGACGTGAGATTGGTTCACTCGCTCGAACTGCAGGAGGAGTATCAGAGAATGGAAGTCATAGATTTGAATGGCCGGAAAGGACTGGTCGTTGGTATTGCCAACGAGCACAGCCTTGCTTGGTCGGCGGCGCAGTGTTTCCGGAATGCCGGCGCTGAACTGGCGATCTCCTACCTGAACGACAAGGCGATGCCGTTTGTTGAGCCGCTTGCCCGCGAAATCGAAACCCCGGTTTTCCTTCCCTGTGACGTCTCCGTCCCCGGGCAGTTGGAAAAGTTGTTTGACACGATAGCGGAAAAATGGGGTCGACTGGATTTTCTTCTGCATTCGATCGCTTGGGCCCGGAAAGAGGATCTGCATGGCAGGCTGACCGACTGTTCGAGCGATGGGTTCGCTGAATCAATGTTGATATCTTGTCATTCCTTTATCCGCATGGCCAAGCTTGCCGAGCCATTGATGCAAGAGGGCGGCAGCCTGATGACTCTAAGCTACTACGGTGCTGAGAAGGTGGTAGATCACTACAATGTCATGGGGCCTGTGAAGGCTGCTCTCGAAGCATCAGTTCGGTACTTGGCACATGAACTCGGACGCTCTTCCATTAGAGTGAACGCCATCTCGGCGGGCGCTGTGGCAACACGCGCTGCTTCTGGGATTGAGCATTTCGACGAACTCCTGAATGAAACGGTGCGAAAGGCGCCGCTTCGGAGAACCGTCGAATCATGTGAAGTTGGGCGCGCCGCATTGATGTTGGCGAGCGATTATTCTTCCGCCATTACAGGTGAAACGCTCCACGTCGACGCCGGATTTCATATTGAGGGCATGGTTTTTCATTGAGATTTGGTCGCGGGACTGTTTGCGACCGAGGCAGAAAATTTTGACTTGACCCTCCTGCTGCCGGAGCCCTCATACAAAGATTTATTCGGTTTTGAGCGAATGGAGAGGGTTATGTTTCAGCAATCGATCAGTCGAGTTTCGGAGGCCCGCGCAACAGGATTGGGCTTTCTTATCATGGCGGCCTATTTCGCGATGGCTGCGCTTTCCTCGGCCTCAGCCGGAGAACGGAATGTGGTTTTTGTCCCCATGGGCGGCAACAATGAAATCGCGGTTATCGATGTCGATACAAACAAGGTCGTCGAGCGCATCACCGGCGTACCGGCTGTCCACGGGCTTGCCAAGACGCCCGACGGGAAGCTCCTTATCGCCGGCAGCTTCACGGAGGTCGAGCCCGGCGCCACAATACCTGAACGGCCTGCGGGTGTGTCGGCGGAAGACCATGCCGCGCATCACGCGAAACCAGCAAGCCGACCGGTGGCGAAGAGCGCCGTCATAAGCCTCGTAAACTTCATCAAGGTTATTGATCGTTCCGTGGTTCGTCGAGTTGACGTTCCGGGTGGGGTTCATCATGTTGCCGCGTCACCCAATGGTTCCTACGCCGCTGTGACCCATCCCAATCAGGACGCGGTGTCCGTGATCGATATTCGGACGTTCACGGTCGTTGCGACCGTCAAGACCGGGGCCGTGCCCAATTATGCCGCCTTTTCGCAGGACGGAGCCCGCCTTTACGTTAGCGATTCCGGTGACAACTCCGTCAGCATTGTGCGCACGGCCAACTGGCGGGTTTCCGACAGGGTGAAGGTTGGAGAAGCCCCGGAGCACCTCGTTGTTCGAGATGATCTCGGAAAGATGTTCGTCAACAACGTCGGCGACGGCACTGTGTCGGTCATCGACCTTAAGCACCTTGCCGTTGCCAAGGTTTTAAAGGGCGGTGAGGATCCGCACGGCATTGACGTGTCTGAGGACGGCCGGACGCTTTTTGTGAGCGCCAAGGGCGCGGACAAGCTCATTGCGATCGACCTGAGTTCCGGTGACCGGCGGGAACTGACGTTGGCACCGCAACCCTACCATCTGGCGGTGATCAAGGGCCAAGGCGTGATCTATGTCTCGAGCGTCGAACTGCCGAAGCTATGGGTTGTCGATGCGAAGACCCTGAAACTGAACGGCACGATCGACGTCGGCGGCAAGGGACATCAGTTAGTTCAGTAGTGGGCTTCAGTTGGAGGGCGATAAAATGGCTGAAAGACATTCCAACGGCATATTGAGCGGGTTGTTTTCGCGAAGCGGCCTGGTCCTTGCTGGGTTTCTTGGTGTTGCCGGATACTTTCTCTGGACCGAGCATCAGGCGCACGTGGCCAGTGCGTTACCGTATCTTCCATGGCTTCTTATTCTTCTGTGTCCCTTGATGCACCTCTTTATGCACCACGGGCACGATGGCCATGGTGATCATGCGGGGCACGAAGGCCACCAATCGGAAGGGAAGACCGAGGGCGGTCGGGACGAAGGCAATAATCGTGGAGGACCAAGCGCATGAGTGAGGCAACTAACGCCTACGGTCTTTGGTCCCTTGTGATCATTAACTCCGCGGTATTTATCATGTTTGCCTTCAGCTTCTTCAAGCCACAGACGGCAACGGACTGGCGGTCCTTCGGCGCGTTCAGCGCGTTCCTGGTCGCGTTGTTCACTGAGATGTATGGCTTTCCGCTGACCATCTACCTTCTATCCGGCTGGCTTCAGAGCAATTATCCGGGGATCGACTGGTTCGCTCATGATTCGGGCCACCTGCCCGAGATGATCTTCGGCTGGCAGGGCAACCCGCATTTCGGTCCATTCCATATTCTGAGCTTCGCGTTCATCCTGGCGGGATTCGCGCTGATTTCGTCCGCCTGGCGCGTTCTTTACCAGGCGCAGAAATCCGGCACGCTGGCGAGGACGGGCGCTTATGCGAAGGTCCGTCACCCGCAGTACGTTGGATTTATCGCCATTATGATCGGATTCCTTTTTCAGTGGCCGACGGTTCTGACGCTGGCGATGTTCCCGGTCCTCGTCTGGATGTACGTCCGGCTGGCATATGCGGAGGAACAGACAGCGCTGAAGGAGTTCGGCGCTGAATACGAAGATTACCGGTCCAGGGTTCCGGCGTTTATCCCTCGGTTTGGGGACTTGGTCGATACGACGACATAACCGCATCCGGGGTTAACGACCAAGCTAAGTGAGCAGGTTGTTTCACGATGATGAAATCAGAAGGACATATTGAAAGCCTCAGGATTGACGAGCGGTCGAGACGCGATTTTCTGATCGTCTCAACTTCGACGCTCGCAGCTACCGGCGTGGCTTTGTCGGTTTGGCCGTTGATCGACAGCCTTAATCCGGCATCCGACACGCTCGCGCTCGCATCGACAGACTTGAACCTGCGGCCTATTGAGCGCGGCCAGCGGATTACGGTTGTTTGGCAAGGCAAGCCGGTATTTGTGGATCGTCGTACTCCGGAGGCCGTTACAAAAGCGAAGGCAGATGATGGCGCGGCCTTGCCGGATCCGGAGAAGGATGCGGACCGGGTCCAAAGGGAAGAGTGGTTAATTGTCGTTGGGATTTGCACACATCTGGGCTGCATTCCCCTTGGTCAGCGAGAAGGGAGTCGGCGAGGTGATTTCGGCGGCTGGTTTTGCCCCTGTCATGGGTCTCACTACGACACCTCCGGCCGCATCAGGAAAGGGCCGGCGCCGCGCAATCTGGTCGTGCCGCCATATGCTTTCCCCAACCCTGAGAAATTGGTGATCGGATGACATTGGAAATGGAAGGATTTGTTATGAGAACAAAGTTGATCGGCGGGGCGCACGCTTTTTGTCGATATGGTCTCGCTTTCCGGATCTTCGTAGTGGCGGCGGTGGCGGTGGTCTCAGTTACGGCGGTATCTAGCGCGCGGGCTGAGATGAGTGCGGACGAAATTCGAAATAAAGTCGCCGCTGACTACGGTGTTACGGTTCTGAAAATAACACCTGTGGAGAGCGCGTCAGGCACTCGTTATGCCGTGACCGTGATGGCTCCTGGTGGCAACCGGAACCATGCGTTTCAAGTCAACACCATCGTGGTTGATGGTGAAACCGGCAAACCGGTGATTCTGTATGGCCATATCGGCGGGCAACAGCAATCGGCGGCGCCGTCGATTTCACACCGCACGCATCCACGCATGACTGGGGATGAATAGAATGATCGAGCAGAGCTATTGAACACCAGAGAAGTTGTCGCCGTGGAGGGGAAGTAGTGAAAATCATGGAGAAGGTGCCCGCCATCTTTGTGAGTGTGTTTGTCATAGGCGGCATTGCCATTATCAGTTGGACGATTCTCTCATCGGAACGGACATACACAATCGTTTCGGTGAAGGTGCCCACGCTGTCGCAGCCGGCGAAGGTCGGCAAGGCGGCGTTCGACGCGACCTGCGCTCAGTGCCACGGTGCTAACGCCGCCGGATCTGACAAGGGGCCGCCTCTGGTGCATGACATCTACAATCCCGGCCATCATGCAGACTACGCGTTCGTACTCGCGGCCCAGCGGGGCGTGCGGCAACATCATTGGCCGTTTGGTGACATGCCGCCGCAGCCACAGGTGAGCGAGGCGGATATCGGAGCCATAGTCCGCTACATTCGCGAGTTGCAGGCCGCTAACGGAATTAGTTACCGGCCACACAACATGTGAAGTGGCCGTGTGCATTCCTCCAACCTCTGTTTCTGAGAGAATAAATGAAAAGCCTGCTTCGCAGTGATCAAGGTGCCGGCATCATCATGCTTGCATTCATGGCGCTTGCTTTGGTCGCTGCCAATTCACCCCTCGCAGCATTGTATCAGGCGGTCCATCACACGCCGGTCCACTTGCGTATCGGCGAACTCCTCATCGAAGGCCCAATGGTTTACTGGATCAATCAGGGCCTCATGGTGATCTTTTTTGTCATCATCGGTTTCGAAATCAAACAGCAGGTTCTCGAAGGGCAGCTCAACACCTTGCGGAGTGCGGCGCTACCAGCTTTCGCGGCGCTGGGAGGCATGGCGGTGCCCGCGATCGTCTATGCGTCTTTCAATCAGGGTGACGCTGTGGGCATACGTGGTTGGGCGGTGCCGACTGCGACCGACATTGTGCTCGCTCTAAGCATTCTCTCGCTGATGGGGCCGCGTGTGCCGATCGGACTGAAAGTCTTTCTGACGGCTCTCGCCGTGTTCGATGACATCGGGGCGGTCATCATCATCGGTGTATTTTATGGTGAGCATTTTTCCCCGGTACCGGCGGTGGTCGGGTTGGCTGCGATTGTCGGGCTGTTCGCACTTAATCGCTGGAAGGTTACTAACCCTGTTGCATACATCATCGTCGGAGCGGTTCTGTGGGTAGGCATGTTGAAAGCGGGTGTCGAGGCTGCTCTTGCAGGGGTTATAATTGCGGCCGCCGTTCCCATGCACGGAGACCGGACAAAGTCCAAATCCCCTCTGCGTTCCGCTGAAAACACCCTCCATTTGTGGAGCTCCCTGCTCGTCGTTCCCTTATTCGTGTTTTTCAATTCCGGCGTGGTTTTGGACGAGAAGGCATTTTCCAGCAGCAGCGAAGGGGTTTGGCTTGGGATCGTCCTGGGGTTGTTCCTAGGGAAACAGGTCGGCATATTCGGTGCAGCATTTCTCGCGGTTCGTTCTGGTCTTTGCCGTTTGCCGGAACGTGTTAACTGGATGCAGGTATTCGGTGTTTCGATTCTTGCGGGGATCGGATTCACCATGAGCTTGTTTATCGCCACACGGGCATTTCCGGACCCGGCGGTGCTGTCGTCAGCGAAACTTGCGGTTCTATCCGGGTCGCTGTTGTCCGCCGTGATTGGTGTTCTGGTTCTTCAGTATGCGACTATCGGGTCCGGAACGATCACGCATGATTGATATTTTTCGGAATACTTGGTGTTGACCCTCCTCCTACAGGATGCTTCAGGATTTTCATCAGTCTTTGGGAAGGAGATGTAAAATGACATCCAAGTTGGCGATCGCCTCCATCTTTGTTGCCGCACCTATCCTGGTGGCCTGCGCGAGCTTCGGGCCGGGGAAACTCTTTGAAAAGGCCGTTCTGGTACCTGTCGGCAACTCGTCCGTAGCGGAAGTCGACCAGTTGCAGGCGTGGCAGACGGAAGATGGCTACGTGCTGACCGGAAGGTTGATGCAGTTCGGAAGCGCAGGGCTCCGCCGAGGGCATATTCATGTCCGAGCCACCGATAGCGGTGCCGAGCCCGACGCGAGTTGGGCGGCCTTCACGGATCGGGGAAGAAGGATCACGACGGCACTTAAGGTCTCGCGGTTCAGCGTAAATCTCGGGAAGACAGTATCGCCGGATAGCAAACTCGAAGTGCGCTACCATGGCGGTGCCCATTCATGACGGCAAAACCGGGATAAAGCGATATGACCGATCCGCACGGCCACGAAGGGCACGGCAGTCACGATCGCTCGGCCAAATATCAAGAGAACAGCCTGTCGCTGACCGGTGCCGTTTCCTTGGGAACAGGCGTCATGATCGGTGCCGGGATTTTCGCGCTGACCGGCCAGGTCGCCGAACTCGCAGGCGAATGGTTCCCTTTCGCCTTTCTCGCGGCGGCGATCATCGTAGGATTTAGCGCCTATTCTTACGTCAAGATGTCGAATGCCTATCCGTCGGCTGGTGGCATCGCCATGTTCCTGGAGAAAGCCTACGGCAAGACCATGATGACCGGCGCCTGCGGGCTCCTGATGTATTTCTCCATGGTTATCAACGAGAGCTTGGTTGCACGGACATTCGGCACCTACACGCTGCAACTGTTTGACGTCGATGCAGACAAAAATTGGTTGGTACCTGCAATGGGGATCGGACTGCTGACTTTTGCCTTCTTTGTGAACGTTCTCAGCAACCGCTTTATCCAGACATTTTCCTTCGTCATGGCATTTCTCAAGATCGGCGGGATTGCCGTGTTCGCCGTGGGCGGGCTTTGGCTCACCGGGTTCACGTTCAAGAGCGTCTCTGTCGATCCGGCAACGACCAGCGCCGGCGGCTTCCTCGGCGCCACCGCCCTGGCGATCCTTGCCTACAAGGGGTTCACAACGATCACAAATAGTGGCGGGGAGATTGTCGAGCCGAACAAGAACGTCGGCCGCGCCATCATCGTCTCCATTGTCATCTGCGTCGTCATCTATTTCCTGGTGGCACTTGCGGTTGGGGGGAATTTGACCATTGAGGAGATCGTTCGTGCGCGCGACTTCGCTTTGGCCGAGGCCGCGCGTCCTGCCTTCGGAAAAACGGGTCTATGGTTTACGGTTGCTTTCGCCATTATCGCGACGGTATCGGGCGTGATCGCCAGCGTTTTCGCAGTCTCGCGTATGCTCGCAATGCTGACCGATATGAAGCTGGTGCCACACAGCCATTTCGGCATGCCGGGGGATATCCAGAGGCACACCCTCGTCTACACCATCGTACTGGCGATGCTTTTGACCGCGTTCTTTGACCTCGGCCGCATCGCTGCGCTGGGTGCTATCTTCTACATCGTTATGGACATCGTCGTTCATTGGGGCGTTCTGCGCCATTTGCGCAAGGAAGTGAACGCCTCGGCGACAGTGCTTATCATCGCCATTGTCATGGATGTCGTCGTGCTCGGTGCGCTGTTGGTGATCAAGGCGCAGTCCGACATGACGGTGATCTATTCCGCGGCGGTCGGTATTGCCCTCGTTTTCTTTGGGGAAAAGCTTTTCCTCCGCCGTACCGGCTGAATTCGGTGCGCCTTGGTGCCAGGCGAAATGGCGCTTGAGAGTGAAAATTCTTGCTTGACCCTCCTGTTGCTGGAGGCCTCAAAATTCCATCATCAGTTCAACCGGGGCTCTTGAGCAACGTGAGAGGAATTTAGTGATGGATCAGCATTCCAAACAGGGTGAAGGCGAACGTAAGCAGGTAGAAACCGCTGCGGAGACCCACAAACTCCAAGGCCACAATTGTTGCTCCGGCCATGGTTCGTGCGGCGGCCATGGGCATCACCATGCGCCGGCTGCGGTGAAAGACCCTGTATGCGGCATGACGGTCGACCCTAACGCGGGAAAACCGCGGTTCGACCATAACGGGTCGACATATCATTTCTGTTCCGAGAAATGTCTCGGTAAGTTCAAGGCTGATCCCGACCATTATCTCTCTGGCGCTCACGAAAAGGCTGCCGAGAATTCCCCCGTTGGCACCAAATACACCTGCCCCATGCATCCCGAAATTGTCCGGGACGCTCCCGGCGATTGCCCCATCTGCGGCATGGCATTGGAGCCCATAGGGGTGCCGACAGGCGAAGAAGGGCCTAATCTTGAACTGATCGACTTCACCCGGCGGTTTTGGGTGGGGGCTATTCTGACCGTGCCGTTGCTGGTCCTGACCATGGGGCCGTTCGTCGGGCTTGGGTTCATCCGTGAGGCGGTCGGCGAACGTGCGGCACTTTGGATCGAGTTGATCCTCGGAACGCCCGTGATTCTTTGGTCCGGCTGGCCATTCTTCGTGCGCGGCGTGAAGTCGGTCGTGAACCGCTCGCTCAACATGTTCACCCTCATCGGTATGGGCGTGGGGGCAGCCTACCTGTTCAGCCTCGTCGCCGTTATGGCACCCGATATCTTCCCCGATGGTTTCAGGTCCGCGGACGGTCACGTCGGCGTTTATTTCGAGGCTGGTGCGGTTATCGTCGTTTTGGTCCTACTCGGGCAGATGATGGAACTTGGCGCACGTGACCGGACGGGGGCCGCGATCCGGGCGCTTTTGGATATGGCGGCGAAGACGGCCCGCGTTATCCGCGATGACGGCTCGGAAGAAGAAATCCCGCTCGAGGACGTCAAGGTCGGCGACAAGCTGCGCATCCGCCCCGGTGACAAGGTTCCGGTGGACGGCGTCGTCCTGGAAGGCCGCTCAAGCATCGATGAGTCCATGATTTCCGGGGAGCCGGTCCCGGTCGAGAAGACGGAGGGCGATGACCTGACTGGCGCCACCATCAATGGTACGGGCAGTCTGGTCATGGAGGCCAAGCGGGTCGGATCCGATACCATGCTGAGCCAGATCGTTGAGATGGTTGCGAATGCGCAGCGTTCCCGTGCTCCTATTCAAAAGGTCGCTGACTCTGTCGCCGGCATGTTCGTCCCGGTTGTGATCTTGGTCGCGATTGGTGCCTTCATTGCATGGTCCATCTGGGGGCCGGCACCGGCTATGGCGTATGGTTTGGTTTCGGCGGTTGCCGTGTTGATCATCGCCTGTCCTTGTGCGCTGGGCCTGGCCACACCCATGTCGATCATGACGGCAACCGGCCGAGGGGCCCAGGCGGGCGTGCTGATCAAGAACGCGGAAGCCTTGGAACGCTTCGCCAAGGTCGATACGCTGATCGTCGATAAGACCGGCACGTTGACGGTCGGCAAGCCCAAACTGGTCGCCGTTCTTCCCAACGACGGTCATG
>MDTA01150006.1_pt1 | contig 32573 bp, 39 predicted proteins | sample 811151 | NCBI WGS metagenome assembly MDTA01 (sample SAMN05326648, study PRJNA326480) | marine metagenome | isolation source: seawater | place: Indian Ocean: South | collected 2010
GAATGTGAGCTCGTTGTTCATGACGACCCGGTATCCTGATTCCTGAGATAAAACCTGAATTCATTGGCTGCCCCTCACCGTCGCCGTTCAGTCGGCTGCGGTTGAGACTGGAATCTATGCTAGGCGCATGAATCAATGAATAAAAATGATTTAATCTCATTCAACCATTAATCTGAGTCATGGATTGGTGCGAGTCAGGCTGGCCTGTATTTTTGACCTTCCAGAGAATTTAATGCTTCGCCTTGCTCACCACTTCCTGCGCTACCGGCTCACCGGTTTTACCGGCAAGAATCCGGTCGGCATTCAGTGAGGCAATGGGCACCCGGGTATCCCTGGGCACGTCGCCACTCAGCTGCAATTCAAGATAGCGCAGCGCGCAAACCCGCAGGAAGGACGTGAAATTGCCGAGGTCGTGGCCGGCATCAATGGACTCGTGGTAGAGGCGGGTGATCATCTGAGGCAGGTTCATGCCATCGCGCTCGGCCAACTCCGACAGTACCTGCCAGAAGGCATTCTCCATCCGCACGCTGGTGACCATGCCATCAATGCGCAGGGAGTGGGTTCGGCTGACCCAAAGCTCCGGATCGGCGTTGATGAAGAGCTTGCACATAACAGCCTCCCTGGACACGCTGTGGGGCCGGTAGGCCGGCCCCTGCCCTGTTACTGCTCCAGTAACTTGAAGAACTGCGCCAGCCAGGCCGGATGGGCGGGCCACGCGGGCGCTGTTACCAGATTAGCATCGGTGACGGCCTGATCAACCTCGATACCAGCGAAGGTTCCGCCAGCCAGTTCCACCTCCGGCTGGCAAGCCGGGTAAGCCGAGCATTTTCGCCCCTCCAGAACCCCTGCCGCTGCCAACAACTGGGCACCGTGGCAGATCGCCGCAACTGGCTTGTTGGTTTCAAAGAAATGGCGAACCAGCTTCTGCACATCCTTGTTCAGGCGCAGATACTCGGGGGCACGCCCGCCGGGCACCACCAGGGCGTCGTAATCAGCTGGGTTGATCCCTTCAAAGTCCGCATTCAAGGCAAACCGATGACCCGGTTTTTCAGAATAGGTCTGGTCACCCTCGAAGTCGTGGATGGCAGTGGCCACGGTATCGCCCGCCTTCTTATCGGGGCAAACGGCATGCACCGTGTGACCAACGGCCTGCAGCGCCTGGAATGGCACCATGGTTTCGTAGTCTTCGGTGAAATCACCGGTGATCATCAGAATCTTCTTCCCGCTCATGGCTTTTCCTCCGCTCACGGCTGTCTCCTTGTGTTTGTTTTGCCAGGTCCGGAAACAGTAGCAGTGGGGCTAATGGAGCGGGTATTAAGGGGTTACTACAGGTTTCGCCGTTTGTGCCCGTCGCCGAATGCGGAATGTATCCGGGCGACGAAACCTGAGCCTTTTCCCAATCACTGCCATCACATCGAGGTTTTATCCCCGTCGGACATTTCATCTTTTTTCATGGTGTCTTTGTCCATAGGGTCCTTCTTCACTCCCTCATCCATCATGCTATCGGCCTTCATTTCGTCGTGCATGGTATCGGTCTTCATTGAGTCCTTGGCCATGCCGTCATCTTTCATGTCGTCATGCATCATGGTCTCGTCCATACCCTTGCTGTCCTTATCCATGTCGTCTGCGTGTGCGGGCGCCATCAAGGCCAGGGTGGTACCAAGTGCCAAAAGAGTGGCTGTCAGGCTTTTCATTGTGCATTCTCCTTGCTGGAAACAATTTATGTTCGACACTGCCCGGCTCCTGGGTCGGAGCCGGCAGCGTCAGAATGCAGAATAGAAAGGAACGCTTACGTGGCCGTCACGGCCCGGTCAAAAGTCGGTAAAGAAGAGGTCACAAAACCTTCACGGGGAGAACCAATCCAGCACGCAAGGCGTAATGGCCTGCAGCTTTCTAACCCAACGTGGATACGGTAATACCGCGTTAACACCAACAGCCTGCAACGGAGCTTTTTAATGAACTACGAACACGCAGTTTTGGAAGTGAAAGGAGACGTTTCCATCCTGCTCTGCAACGGCTGTGGCATTAAGATCGCAGAAGGCACCAGCCACGAGGACCGCGAGCATTACTGCACCATGTGCATGAGCGGTAACTGCAAAGCGAAATTCAAAAAGGGAGATTAATCCAGACTGGCGTAGTCTGGGCGAGCATCGATGAGAGCGCCCCATATCCTCAACACGGGTTGACGAGTGGTGATCGTGACCAGAATGCAGGCGTCATCAACGCATGCAGACAGGAAGAGGATGATCACTTTTTAAAGCTCCAGTTATCGTATATGATAACCAGATGGAAGAGGAGCACCCATGGATTGGGATATAGAATTCTACAGGAACGTGGACAAAGAGTTCTCCGAGATGCCCCCAAAGAGCGGTTGAAGGAGGTCAGGAAATCATGAATTTCAAACAGTTTAAGCAGAAAGCACTTAAAAATCCTGAAGTCCGTCGGGAATACGACTTTCTTGAAGACGAATTCAGCCTGATCGATCAACTGATTACGATGAGAACCAAGGCTGGCCTAACCCAAGAAGAGGTTGCCAAGAAACTCGGAACCAACAAGAGCAACATCTCCAGGCTTGAGCGCGGCCGAAGCAACCCGAGCTGGGAAACACTCAACAACTATGCTGCTGCCTGTGGTTTTCGGGTGAAGCTAGAGGCTGTTGAAAACGGTCCGGTTTCGCCATAAATGGTCCGCAATCGTAAACAAATAATCTACAATCCCCAGATTCTTTATTGTTTCTCAGAATCCTTCAAAGGCGAACCGGACCGGTAAGGCACCTTCCCCGCAGGCGTATATCGGGCCGCCGGCTCCAGATGCACATCCTGATCATCGAAAAAAATGTGCGCCTTGAACGCCTTGATGATCTTGGATTTATCCAGGCCACCCAGGAAAAAAATCTCATCCACATATACGCCCCAATGGCGCAGGGTTTTGATCACGCGCATCTCGGCCGGGCTGTTTCTTGCGGTGATAATGGCCACACGAACCGGTGAAAAGTCGACCTTGTGGGGCAGCCGGTCCTGCAAGCGCGAGAGCTTCCGAAGCAGCGTTGCGTAGGGGCCATCGTTCAGGGGATTGTCCTGTTCTCTGTCCTCCGCCGAATGGAATCCTTTCAGGCCCTCGGCCTTGTATACAATTTCACTCTCATCGCTGAACAGCACCGCATCGCCATCAAAGGCTATCCGTACCTGGCCATCTGGGATCGCTTCCATGTTGGCGGGCGGCTCTTTTACCAAAGCCACAGCACAGCTGTCGCTATCAATGACTCGCTGGGCGTCTTTGGTGTTGGTGGTCAGGAAGAGGTCGACATCGTAGGCATCCAGATAGTCCACCACCGACTCACCTCCGGTGAACGCAGAGCGGGTGATATTCAGACCGTATTCACGGATATTGTGAAACACCCGCACTCCGGTTTCCGGGCTGTTGCGAGACATTACCACCACTTCCACCAATGGGGTTTTGTCGCCGGACTGGAACTGGTTCAGGGAGAGAAGCGCCTTAACCAGGTAGAACCCGGTGCCGGGCTTCAGCGATTCAGACTCACGAGCGGCCATGTAATCACGGTACTCCTCGATGGCCTCTTCTCGATTGGATTCGAACTTACGCCGGAATACTGCATCCGCTTCGCTCAAATCAAACAGCGCAGTTGCTGTGATGCCAACCACCAGAGTATCCGACAAATCATAGGCCATAAGCAGTCCTCTCAAACCGGCAATTCGTTAATCTCGCCCACTACACCGTCTTCACTCACTTGTAACCTCCTCAATCGGTCGTCGCAACGAGCGCGGCATCTGCGCGCCATGGCCAATCCGTACTACCAGGTCTGGCCGCCGGTCGCCAATGCCAATGGCGCGGGCGAATTCCGGGCGCAGTGCCGCCACTTCCACAGGCTGATTGATAAACGCCGTGCGCAAATCCAGGGCGGTGGCCTGAAGCGCCAGGCGCTGGTAACACCGACACACCTTCACCCTCGCCGGCACTCTGAAGCAACTCCAGCTCTTCGGGGGTAAGGGGCACACCGTCATACTCTGAGCGGATGCACTGGCGCAGGGGAATTGCCTCGAACAGCGCAGACCGCTCGGCCTCGGCTTCTTCAAAGTCGACCACCAACCCGGATTTGGATGCATCGAATCGGCAGTCCCCCTTCAGCCCGGCCGCCCGCGCTGCCAGCAGCAGATTCTCCGTCGCGCACCCAAGGCTGGCGTAAAGATGGTGATCATCAGGATCGACGGCGGGACAGCGCCTCGACAGATCCGGAAGCACCTGTATCTGGTTGGGTTCGAGCTTGAATATCCAGGGCTGAGTGTTGTGACTGGAGGCCGCCAGAGTGGCATAGCGCACTAGCTCCCTGTAAACGTGTGGAGAGCTGCCGAGCTTACTATGGCGCCAGGTTTCGCTGACCATTTCCGTATAGTTCATAGTGCCTCCAGGCTCCGAAAATACACCTGTCGAGATTCCCGCCGCGTTATCGATATCTTCTGATTAACGTGTTCAGCTCTGATTGAAATTCAGGGTTCTGCGTGACCGCGTCAACCTCATTGATCACATCCATCGCGGAGGGGTGCAGCCGCGAAACACCAATGTGGAAGGTGATCCGGGAGTTCGGAATGAAATGAACCTGGCGAACTCTCAGCTTCTCCGAATAGCCGAGTTGTTGAGCGATGTATCGGGCGTCTTCGGCGGGCTGCACCATGAAATCGCCCGCCTCCCGCAGCATGAGAAGATGCATCATCGCTTTTATGTCCCGGCCCGGCTCGCGTTCCAGATAGCCGGGAATATTGTCCTCTTCCCATCGGGAGCCCCTCTCGACGATCACCGTCAGACTGGACAAATCAGCAAAGCTGGTAGCCGATTCGATCAGGTCACTGTTGGGGTTGTCTGCCGAGTAAACCAGATGACCGAAGTCCTGCGTGAAGAGTGGCTTGTCTGAAAAGACGGCGTATTCCTTTCGCTCCTCCGACGGATAGGTAAGAAGGCCATCGGCAAGGCCGAGTTGCACGTTGTACTGTGCCCTGGCCCAGGGCAGCACAACATGTTCCGTGGTGTAGCCGGGAATAAAACTGAAGGTGAGCTGTACTAAATCCGGAAATAGCCCGACGGCCCTGTCATCGAGCGAGGAGCTATAAGGCGGTGATTTGTCGCCGAACGCGAATGTCAGATTGCTACTTGCTTGCGAGACACCAGGCAAAGCAAGGAAAACAATCATAACCACGCCGCAAAGCGCCGCCGACGTTCTTTCCATACGATGCTTTTTCGCCAAGGTTACCTCTGGGGACATCTGTGCCTCTTACTAGGGATCCATATAGACACCCGGTCGATATCATTGCCCCATTCTATGTCGTTCAATCCTCGGGGGAATAGACCTGTCCCGATTTTCTCTCATTCAAGAGCTGATAGGGTTTCAATCAACACGCATCTCGCGCATTCGCATTGGCATGGCGTCTATGCGGCGGAAGATAGCATCAAGATCGAGGCTCACCTCGCGGCTTTTGATACAGCCGTCCTTGCCGATCAACAAGACCCTCTCATCAGAACGGCCCTTTTCAAGCAGAGTTTTGATTTCACTCTCAAGGCTGTTCGAAAGCGACTGTTGATTTGAAACCACCTCGGAACCGGTGTTCACAAACCAGACAACATCACGATCATCGACCCCGGCCCGAGCACTCCTGAGCATCTCGATCTCGCCGGCATTCTCATCTGAGGCTTGCACAAGAATGAGTCGGTTTTTCCACTGATAGTCGCTCAAACTGTTCATGTCAGCTCCGTGAGTGGTCAGTGTGATGAGCAAAAGCATCAACGCCAGAAAGGTGCGTTTTTTGGTGACGGAAAAATTGAAGCTCATTTTCCTGCTCCCTTTGCGGCTCTCAGAAGAGAGATACGAGAGTTTGTGCTCAGTTGGTCATTCGAACTGCCTTAGTGGAACGTGAAAACAGTTCCGGTCACTTGCCGACAAACAGCAGCCTCTGTATCTTCAGCTTCGTTGCCCAGGAAGGGCCCTGTTTACAAGGAGTGAAAACGATGGAATCTGACCAACGCGAACACATATCTACAGTAATCAATTATTTTTGGGGCGAAGGGACAACCTCGCCGGAATCCGTGAATCAAGGTATGGCTGCCATCGCCTACGAGGCGCTAGAAGAAGCACAAAGTTGCTCCGCCGCTATGGATTTCGTGCCCCGTCCCATCTCAGGCCGCCCAGGAGGCAAGTACGTCATTAAGCAAGTCGCGAAGATTGGAAAGCGGATTGCCTCAGGCGACACTCAGATTTACGAAACCTGCCGACAGCGAGTCGCAGTAAACTTTCGCAACAAAATGGAATTAGCAAAACAAGGATTGTGATATGAAAAGATCCACCCTGCTGGCCGCTTTGGTTTTCGCCTCGCTCTCTGCCTGCGCTCAAACTGACCAATACATCACCGCCGCCTATGCTGGTATGAAATTCCAGGTGCCCGAGTCTCCTGTTATCGTTGGCTCACTGGGCATGAACAACGACATACTGCTTATCAAATATTCCGAAACCATCGGTAAGCGTTATATCAGTTTTGCCACCGAAAACAGCCTCGATACTGGGGGCTGCGGATGGACGGACTTCTTCGAAGCAACACTGTCGAATGCGCCCAACCACAGCTGTTCACAGGCCAGCGTGGCATCCTTCAGACACGTGTTCGTAGAGGGTACAGACACGGGCAGCTGGAAAATCGAGGGCGACGCATATTATTACTTCCTGTCTGATTCAGACTCCTCGTTCGTCTTCTTTGAGTCCAACAATGGAAACTTGATCAAACTGGAATCTGACTTTCTCGATTCTCATGGTTTTCGAAGAGTGCTTGGGGACATTTAGACCGGCTTTCTGCCCTAAAGGCGCTCAATTGCCTTCAGCAGGGAGCTGAAGGCTTTCGAGAAACTACGCTCAGCCATCCGATCCATCATCCTTCCAAGCAAGGGCACCTCCACAGAACCCTCCGAAATCCAGATCACACGTGTCTGTTCGCCCTCGGGCTTCAAAACAATCTCTCCCTTTGTGTGCTGCACGCGAAACGGGCTGGATTTCTCAATGCGATAGTCCATACGGTTTGGCCTCTCAAACCGGATAATACGTTCAGTCAGCTCAAGCTTGCCGGCGCCGATCACCCGGAGCGCACCGGTGCCATTTTTTTCGTCTTTTCCCTCTTCAACCAGCGAAGACTTGCTCACCCCAGGGAACCGATCGTAACGAGCATGGTCAGCGATGGCCTCAAAGACCGTGTCGATATCCATCCCAAGCACGCGCTCGACGTGAATGCGAAACATAGTTACTCCTCAAAAATGCGCTGACCAGAACGATACGCATACGATTCCTCAAAAGAATGGGTTTTCTTCCATTTTTTGATACCTTCGTGAAAATCGAAAGGCGGAGCTGATTCGCCTCTGTGAACGAGCGAGCACCGATGTCTGAACCATCCCTACTTCAAACCCTGCTGGACACCCTGCCCCAATGTGGCCGCGTGGAATGGATTGGCATCCGACCTGCCCGCGGCGAACCCGTGGAGGCACGCGACAGCGTGGCGGTAACGATTGGCAAGGGCCTGGAGGGCGACCGATTCAAGGGTCGAGAAACCAGCAAACGACAGGTAACCCTGATCCAGCAAGAACACCTGCATGCCATTGCCTCGTGTCTGCAACGCGAGGCCATCGCACCCGAGGTTTTCCGGCGCAACATCGTCGTCTCTGGCCTGAACCTGCTGGCCCTGAAGGGCAAACAGTTCCGAATTGGCAATGTGGTGTTGGAATATACCGGCCTTTGCCATCCCTGCAGCAAGATGGAGACTGCGCTTGGGCCCGGCGGCTACAACGCCATGCGCGGGCACGGCGGAATCACGACGCGGGTGGTTGAAGCGGGTAGCATTGCCCTTGGGGACGATGTCCAGGCCTGTCTGTGAAATAGCTATTCAGAAGAGTACGAGGTCATCGTTTCACAGACCTTCAGCAACCTATAGTGACGACATCCAAGCCCGATCAAGTTCCTGCGGCCTGCTCCACAGCGGCGTCTATTGTCTCGATGGCCTGCCGGAGGACCCGTTCAGACTCCCCATGCTTGCCCTCCTTGTGAAGCGACTCGCCCTTCGCACGGAGTTTCGCAACTTCAGCCTTTGTGCTTGCGTCCAGATCCGCCGACTCCATCTGAGAGTCGACCTCCTTCATTAACGCGGGGCACTGGCCACTGAGAGCCGGTGCGGAAAAAAGCAGCGTTACGAGTAAAACCAGAAGATAGCGCATGATTGTTCTCCCTTCTTTGCACCCATCCTCTTAACAGCATAGTCGGTCCACAGAAAAGAAGGAGGTAATCCTGAGAGTCGACTATTTCGCCGGCAATTCCTTGATGTAAACGTCTTGCTGTGGAAACGGAATGGTGATGCCTTCTTGCTTGAATCGGCGCCAGATCGCCAGGTTGATGTCCGAACTTACGCTTCCGAAACCCGCTTGCGGGTCGGCGACCCAGACCCGGGCCTCCAGATGAATGCCGTGGTCGCCGAACGTTGTTAACCGGCATACCGGCTCCGGATCCGCAATCACTCGCGGGTGCTCGCGGGCGATATCAAGAATAATGGCCATCGCACGCTCCACGTCATCACTGTAGCTCACCGACACCGGGATCTTCAGGCGCACATTGGGATCTGAATAAGACCAGTTGATCACCTCAGTGGTAATCAGGTTTTCGTTGGGAATGAGCGTATCCACACCATCGCGGTTGCGAACCACCACGTAACGGGCATGCAGCGCGACCACCCAGCCGAACTTCTCACCAATGCTGATCACATCACCGGGGCGAATCGAGCGGTCGAACACAAGAATAAACCCGCTGATGAAATTGCTGGCGATACGCTGCAGGCCGAAGCCAAGCCCAACACCCAGAGCACCGCCAAACACTGCGAGCGCCGTAAGATCTATGCCGACGAGATTCAGAACAGACAGAGCCGCGACAGTGATCAGCACCAGCTTGGCGACTTTAGAGAACCCCACGGCCGCACCGGCGCTCAGATACGGCAACTGGGTCAGTCGCCGATCGATAATGCCCGAGAGCCAAATGGCAACAACCAGCACCAGGCCCATCAGCAGGATTAGCTTGACGATCGCCAACAGGGATATGCGCAGCTCACCCACGGAGAAGGCCAGGCTATCCATGGCCTCAAGCAACCCGGGGAGCAAGCCCACGAGATGCAGGCCCACCACCAGCCAGATGAGGGTACTGATGACATTCTCCGAAGCCTTGACCAGGGGGCCGCTTCGCATGCCCTTGCGCAACATATACACCAGGGTGCGGATCAGGGCGAACGAGATCAGCAGCGGGACCGCCAGATCCAGGGCCCAGTAGGCCTGGTTAAGCGCGGCAAGCAACACGCGCCCCAGCAAAACCAACACCAGCATCGAGACGGGAAAGGCAAGGCGCTGGATGGCACGTTGCGTCAGGTGGCGCACGCCCTGGGAGTCCGCAGCGGTGCGCCGGGCAACAAGGCGATGCAGATAGAACGCAGCCGTCCCCGCAAGCACCAGAACTGCTGCCTGCGGAAGGACATCCAGCAAACGTATTTCCTGTATGGCAACCAGTAAATCGCGCCAGCTTTGCAACATCGCCAACTCCCTGGTAACGAGAACTCAGAGACCAGCCGCCTTTGGCAGCGTTCGGCCTCTCCTCAGTATAGGCCCCCAACAATAAATCTGTTCCGGTCTTAGAACGCCTTCCATGATTGGGTTCATCATCCCAACCCGTATAAACTGCCCTTCAACAACCTACGGAGCCAAACCCATGCAAACCATCCTCGGCGCCAGCGGACAGATTGGGCGGGAACTGGCGCTCAGCCTGAAACGCGACTTTACCAGTGACATACGGCTGGTCAGCCGAAAGCCGCAGAAGGTGAACGACACCGACCAGCTGGTCAGCGCGGACCTGCTGAATGCCGATGACGCCTTGCGAGCGGTGGAGGGCTCAAGCATCGTCTATGTGACCGTGGGTTTGCCAATGGACACCCAGCGCTGGGTGGAGCAATGGCCGGTCCTGATGCGCAACATCCTTCAGGCCTGTGCAACACACAACGCCAAGCTCGTGTTTTTCGATAACACCTACATGTATCCGCAAACGGCAACACCCCAGACCGAAGATACTCCGTTCCAGCCCAATGGCGCGAAAGGCAAAGTTCGAGCCGCCATCGTAACGGAACTGATGCAAGCGATGGACGAGGGGCGAGTCGATGGCGTGATCTGTCGCGCTCCGGAGTTCTACGGCCCCGGAAGAACCCAGAGCATCACCAATGCGACAATCCTCGACAAGCTGAAAGCCGGCAAGAAGCCAACCGTGTTTCTTCGCGACGATACGCTACGAAGCCTGATCTACACGCCGGACGCCAGCCGAGCCATGGCCCTGTTGGGCAATACGCCGGATGCCTACGGACAAACCTGGCACCTGCCCTGCGATGACCGGCGACTGACCTACCGGCAGCTTATTGAGCTCGCGAGTGAGATTTTCCATACCGACGGCCACTACAAGATTCTCAAGCGCTGGCAGCTGAAGCTGGCCGGGCTGTTCAACCAACAAGTCCGGGATGCGGCGGAACTGTTGCCACGTTATGAGGTGGACAACATTTTTGTGTCTGGCAAATTCAAGAAACGGTTTCCAGAGTTTCGCGTAACAACCTTTCTTGAGGGTTTGACGGCGGTAGCAGAGGAGCCTGCAGCCCGTTGAAGCTGGTTTGGATAATATCCAGGCGAAGATAGGCGGTTGCCCTTTTTCGCCTGATCCCGCTCTCCCCCAAAGACCTTCGTATTCAATAACCGCAAACCCCTGTCACAAAACTCACCACCCGGGCTTTAACTTTATTTGCATATGTCGTATCTATTGGCAGTTATTCAGGGATAGATAGGAAGCGACATTGGATGTTGGAAACATACCCCCGTTTTACCTCCCGTGCTCCCTTGAAATTACCTGAATGCAGACACGCGCGTCTGGAGCGGTCCGCAAAACACTGAGCCCCAGGCATCAAGCATTTGAGGAAATCTGAGAGGGAAGCATGAGTAAACAGAAATTGATCGGGCGTTGCGCTTTAGTCTCCAGCTTGGCGCTACTGACCGCATGCGGTGGCGGTGGCGGCGGTGGGAGCGGCGTGCGCGCAGAGCCAACTCTCTCCCTTGACTCAAGCGGCTACGCGGGCAAAACGATTGAGATTTCCTCGTCCACGAACGTCAACCACGTGAACCAGCTTTCGGCTGATATAAACGGCGCTTTTGGTTTGCTTGAGGATCTTCATGAATCTCTTTGGGATCAGAACGGAGGGGTATCGGGAACAGCCAATTGTGATGGAGGTGGCACGGCCACCGTCACCTACGCGGGCAAAGACTGGAATATAGATGAACGCTGGTCGTTCAATGACTGCGTCGTTTCCACCTTTAGCCACGGCGACGTCCTGCTCAATGGCACTTTCCGGTACGTTGATACTCTCACCGGCGAAACGGCGACCAGCGAAAGCTGGAAGGGGTATGAAAGCTATAACATCACCGGTGAGCTTAAAAACAGCGGCGAACCGTTGACCGTAAAAGGTCGCAGCGACTGGGATCAACTATTCCGCTGGGAAAACGACTCGGCAAGCGGCCGTTTTGTTGACACCATCGAAGCCTTCGAGCTGAAGGTCGGCAACCATTACATCGCTCTCACCAATACCGAGACACGCCTGGAAGGCACGGAGTCTAACCTTGAATACTCAATGGCTGGCACGCTGATCGGCTCTGCAATTCAGGGACATGTTCAGGTATCGACCCCCACTCCGGTGAGCCTCTCTGTCAACGAAACCTGTCCAACTGAGGGAATCATCCGTGTTGCCAGTGATGGTTCTGCGGAAGTTCGATATGGCAGCAGTGCGGCTGGCACAGCAGGCGCCGTAGCTGTATGGATAGATGGCCAGATTGTTGAGAGCCATGCCGACTGCAACACCGTTGGCTTTGTACCGATCCTTTGATCAGTGGCGGCGAGGACTATGCTCCTCGCCATCCATTATCACATCCAAATTATGACATGCGCCCGGTTCTCTCCAACCGCTCGCTCACCCATTTGTGATACAGCTTCGCCAGCGCTGGCCGAATCACCGGCAAACCAATCAGCCAGGCAAGCGGTTTCAGCAGCCAGACCCGCGACATCAACAGGATATAGGCATCCAGTTCCCGGTGGATGTTGCCCTGGCCATCCTCCACATGGAGCTCCTGAAGCGCGGCTTGCGGGTCTATACCACGTTCCTTCAACGCCTCATCACGGCCGGTTATATCCACCCATTCCACCGATTCGCCGGTCCTGCCCGCGAGTCGCTCATAGAGCCTGCGATCCTTGACACAGCTCGGGCAGGCGCCATCGTAGAACACGTGAAGCTGATTGCCTGGTGCCATCATCGCCCTCTCCCTTGTTTGCATCGCATTCATCTAACTACACGATAAAACAATGTGTGGCTCCCGTTAACCGTTGGGATCCCAGGGCATGACCCGCGAGAGGTTGTACCATCGCTCTGAAATTCCAGGGGCGTTTCGATCATTGTCTGGCTCGCATGCTTGAAGGTCGAGAGTCTCGGGATAGTTCATTGCTTCAGGATCAAACCGGCAGTTCAATAATCTCACCAACCACACCGTCTTCATTCACCTGCAGCCGCCCTACCGTGATTGGAAGCGTAAAACGCCGGGGCCCGGCGCCACCGGGATTGAAGTAAAGCACGTCGCCAATCCATTCATTGCGGGGTTTGTGGGAATGGCCGGCGATCACCACGCGGTAACGGCCTTGCGGATCGAATTCTAGGGTTTTGACGTCGTGAAGCATGTAGAAGGCATGGCCGAGAAATTCCAGATCCTGAGCATCAGGGAGCGTCGCTGCACGGCCTGCCCTATCGATATTGCCACGGATAGCAACCAGGGGAGCGATGGCCTCCAGTGCTTCCAGAACCTCGTCCCGCCCCACGTCACCGGCATGCAGGATCAGATCCGAGCCTTCCAGAGCCTCCAGGGCTTCGGGACGCATTTTGCTGTGGGTGTCTGCGATTACCCCGATTTGCATGTTTACGCCTCGTTCAGTCTCTCAGTCGACCTGCCTGGCCCGTTCGCGTGGCCAGGCAGATAAGCATTGCTATAGTGAAACAAGCCCGCCTCGCTCCCATAGTGGCGAGATACAGTGCCAACGTACAACCCATGGCAGGAGTTTCCCATGCCCACTTACACCGTCACGGTCGCGAATCTGTCTCTGTCGCCGCATCAGAAATCACAGATCGCCGAGGCCATCACAGCGGCCCACAGCGCCCAAACCGGCGCTCCCCGGTTTTTTGCCCAGGTTCTGTTTTCTGCGGCCAGTGAGGGCGACCACTTTGTGGGTGGCAGGGTGAACACAGCGCCTCAGGTGTATGTTCACGGCCTGGTGCGGGAGGGCAGAAGCATTGAGATCAAACAGGCCCTGATGAGCCAGATGCTTGAAGAAATCGCCCACATCGTGGACATCACAGCTGAAGATGTCTGGATCTATCTGCAGGACATTCCGGCCACCCAGATGATCGAGTTTGGGCGGTTTTTGCCAGCGCCGGGGGAGGAAGCTGAGTGGGAAAAGGGAATGTCTCCGGGAAAGCGGGCCAGCTTACCCAAATAACCGCAATCGTGGATCTGTCCCAGTTTTCCGAAGCTCATATTTTGTTCCCGTAATCGTTTGCTAAAGACGATAGGAGCTTTTGTGCACACCTGATCACAGAAATAGACGCTACGGATCCCACGTACTTATTGGAACGCTAAATATTCTGTAACCGTGGGGTCTGAACGGATCCATTTTTCCATAGCGAAAACCAATATGCTCCGGCATTCCGTGATCTATAGTTACTAATAACAATCTTTAGAACTTTTGAAGCGGATAACAAAGTGCTTTTCTGTATGCAACATCGCCAAGAGCATCAGCCCCAAAACCGTGCAAAAAAATGCGGTGCTGACTTTTCAACTCCTCAAGAAAACTTTTTTGCGATGGAGTATGAATCGCTCAGGAGAGAAATGGACTACCTGATTGACGAAATTAGAAAGTTTGAAAAATGGGCTTTGGCTTTGTCTGGCGCGTTTTGGGCATGGACCATGACACATTTGGAGTCCTTTCAATCCGAACATTACCTGCTCCTTCCAGCCTTTCACTTCATTCTTATTGTATTCTCTTGCTACCGGGCCAGGGAGCTTAGGTCTCTGCTAATCAAGATGTCCGAATACATTATAAAAATTGAAGGATGGTACGGAGTCCCCGATAACCTTGGCTGGGAAAGGGAATACCAAAACCTTCTGAAGCGCGGAAGCCTTAGGTTTGGAACCACTGGATGGTTCTGGACTTTAATGGTACTGATATCTTTGATTATTGACATAGCCCTTGGGATCAATATATTGAGCATTTCCAGATCCCCTTTAGAGCCCTAAATTTTTGAAGAAAAGTTTTTTCTGTAATTATCATCATCTGGTCTCAGTCCTTCAAATTAGTCAGCTTTTCTTACACGCATTACGATTTCTTTCAAATTCTCCTTGCATTTTCGAGTGAATCATAGCCCGCATAGTAAATTTGCAGCGCTTTTAAGAATAAACAGCTTTAACATATCAATTTAAGTTATTAGAAAGCTTTTTATGTGTCAGTTTATTTAACGGCGATCAATCTCATTTTCTTTGCAGCCTCTAAGCATTACAAAACTCCATCACCAGCTCACCACGTAACGACATAAATTAATTACCATTTATCTACGGAGGCATATGAATTGCTGATATCAATTTAGCGCCTCATGAATGTGCGCTCCAAAGTGCGATGTTGTGCTCAATATGTAAAGCCAAAGTGCATGCGCGCTTATTAAGCTTCAGAAAGGCATACGCATGGACTGCACAGCTAACCCACCCCTCCCGTCAGACTTCAATTGTTTATTGCATCAGCTCACGCTTTCAGCGGGCCTTCTGAACTGAGCCAGTTATAAAGCGGCGTGCAACAAGGACGTTCTCTTGCGGAGACAAAAATATGCAAGCGCCATTCTATCCAATCATATACGTTCGTGGGTTCGCCGCAACAATGTCGGAGATCGATCAGACTACGGCAGACCCCTATATGGGATTCAACATCGGTTCCAGCGTCCTTCGTCAGAACCACACCGGGGAAGCCATTCCTTTTTACTTCGAGTCTCCCCTTATTCGGTTAATGAAAGACCACGGCTATGTTGATGCATTCAAAGATGGAGGCTATCTGGACGACCCGCTACAGGATGACGCCAAGGCTGGGTCAATCATTGCTCCGACCAAGTCAGTTTGGGTGTTCCGCTACTACGAGCGGGCCTCGGAACTCCTTGGCAACGGCCAGCGAGTCAGCATGGAAGAATTCGCTCTGGATCTGAGGCGCTTTATTCTAAGAGTTCGCGACGCAACATGCGGTGACGACCCGGATCTGAAAGCCAACTTCAAAGTGCACCTGGTGGCTCACTCCATGGGTGGACTTGTGAGCCGCTGCTATCTCCAAAACATCTGCAGGCACGGTGCGCCCAAGGGGCTAGATGATACCGGCCTGGAACTGGAGAACGGACACCCCAGTCCTCATTATGTAGACAAACTTTTCACCTATGGCTCCCCACACAACGGCATTGATTTCCTGGGCGTCAACGTGCCGGATCTCGGACCTCTTGACCGCTTCCAGGTATCGAACTTCCACCGTGACCGAATGCGGGAATACCTGAAGATCAGCAAAAAATCCGTGGGGGTCAACGAACTCGACGGCAGCCTCGATCCTGCTCGCTGCTTTTGCTTCATCGGTTCCAACTACAAAGACTACGAAGCATTTTTCGGCCTTTCCAAGCGCGTGACGGGGCCAGCCAGTGATGGCCTTGTGATGATTGCCAACGCCTATACGAAAGGCTCACCCCGAGCGGTGGCCCATCGCAGCCACTCCGGTCACTTCGGACTCGTGAATTCAGAGTCTGGTTACCAGAATCTACGTCGTTTTTTGTTTGGCTCCCTTCGCATCAAGGCCGTTCTGTATGTCGATCGCGTGGACCTTCCCCCAGGCGTCCAAGAGAAGTATGACAACGGTGCCGAAGTTCGAGGTTCGTACTATTTCGATACCTCCATGAGTGTTCGCGCAGGCCCGAATTACGTCATGAATGAACGGCGCTATTCCCGGGAGTCCGCCATCTTTCGGAGCTTCGACACACTTATAACCCAGAAAAAACCGACCTACTTGTTCACCGGCTATTTAACCAGATCGGCGCGATTGGCGTCCGACCAAGCGCTCATGTTCCAGATCACACTCGGGGTCCGCGTCCCCCTCTTCGAAATTAATAAAGCATTCTGGTTTGACGAGCATTTCGAGGGGTTCATGTATGAGGAGCAGATCACCCTCGCAATCCGCTCCGAGAGCATTCGGTATGGTTTCTCTCAGAAGCACGGTATCGGGAATGCGGTCCATCTGGCTGATGAGAGAAATGAGAATGGTCATCGAACGATCAACGTTCCAGTGGGAACTGCAGTGAATGCAAGACCAGGTTTTCGAGGCTATCTGGAAATTATTGTTGATGATTGGCGGTAGGCGCCATAACCAACCCTCCTGGTACGACAACGCAAGGATTGCACAACATGGCAAAACATCACTTACTCTGTATTCATGGCGTAGGTCAACATGCCAACGATTGGGTCGCCAGTGAAGAACAGGACGACGGATTAACACTCAAGGATCGCTTCCAAACCAGTTGGAAGCAGTATTCTGTCCTGGGTAACACAGACGACCTCGAGTTCCATTCTATTCACTACGACGACGCAATTATTCGACTATTGAATAATTGGGAGGACATGCTTGGACAATTCGCAACGCTTGCTACCAAGACAGCGTTGATGAAGTCAGGTACTGACTTCTTTAAGGAACTGCATGAGAAAGCCCTCGAAACTGAGGAAGAAGATAGCCGACAACAGTTTTTACGAACCCACGTTATGGATCTACTGCTCTTCTATACGATTCCTAGCGTAACTGACGCAGTGATTACTTATGTTGGTCGACAATGTCTCGAAGTAATCAACCGGGAACTCGAACAAGAGGAGGATGCAACCTTTTCAGTGCTCGGCCACTCACTTGGCACTTCTGTTGTCGAGAAAACTCTGAAGGCAATGTTCAACGAGGGCATCGAACAACCAAACGGGTCAATGGATACCCTGAAAGGCGACTTCAAGTTCCAGTCTGTCTCACTAGTCGCCAATACCAGCTTCACTCTTGCGCGAGTAGACGATAAAGAAAGCTTTTACATTAACTCCAACTTCAAGCCTGGCGGCGACTCAGGGGCAATTTGCCAATCCCTTTTAAACATTAACCATAAACTCGACCCGGTTGGTCAGTTCCGACCATTCAACCCCCCAGCCCAATGGCTTCACCCGGATGACGGTCACTGTTACATCCCCGTTGAACTCTCTCGCCTGTCATCCACCGACATTCACTCCATCAATCATTACCTCAGGGACCCAAGAGCTCACATCCCATTATTTAACAGCATTAAGGGATACACAGCGATCAGCAAAGAAGTCTTGGATAGCGCAAAAAAACAGTTCGATGCGCAGACACCATTGGGCCGCTTTAAATCAATGAACACGGCACTTGAAAAGCTTCGAATCGACGACGCCTCAACCATGAAGGAATTTGTACAGAGCGTGACCGCCGTGCTGGAGATTGCCAGAAACTACAAGAAGGACATTCAAAGCCTACTGGGGGACTTTTCGTGAAAACCTCTAAACGTTTAGCGCTCTCGGCAGCTTTCATGGCATTTGCCGCCTTCGCCAATAGCAACTGCTTGCCTGAAAAGGCAACGCCGGGAGACGTTCGAGTCGTGCTTGAATGCGAGCTCAGCGAAACGGCTGGCGAGTTGGCAACCAAAAAGACCGATCAAATGATCTTCTGGCAGTCGCAGGCCGCCACTTATGAAGAGTTGGCTGGCAGTTATGAATCTTCTGGCCAGGATAGCCTGCTGCGACTGAGCAATAATTTGCAAGCCCGCGCCAAGCTGGCTGCCGCGGATATCGGAAGACTTGAGCAGACAGGCAATGTCTGTGATTTGGCTGCTTATAAAGATAATAGCTGGTTCTGGGGAGCCGGACTGCGGCTGAACCGAATCAATTCACGGCAGGATGCCCCAGACTTAGGTCAGGCAGGCTGCGCCAGCACACCGGAAATCCCGGCTATTTCGATAGTCGATCAGGTGCTTCAGGCCTGCGAATCCGCGCACTCATGTGACCAAGGGCTCAAAGCCGCTCAGCCATTGGCAGAGGCGCTACGAAATGGTCGTGCCCTGGCACAAGTCAACAGTCGAAACGTTCGATCAATCCTTCAGCAACAAACCATCGAAAAAGATGAAGCCTGGAACCGCTACCTCTACGAGTCCAAACCGCTCTGGCCCTGGGAGCTCGCAGTCACGGATTGGTGGCATGATCTTTACGACGGCACTTACACCCAAGGATTTCGCCGCCCACCGCCTAAGCAGATAATTTTGATGCACCCCTCGATTGGCGCTGAGTGGATCGATAAAGCAACAGACGGTGATCGACTCGCTCCCACGATCTATGTAGAGGTCATCGGGATCAATTACTGGAACGAAACCCACCGCTGGTTCAAGGACTCGTGGCTTTCCAGCCTCTCCGGCGCTTCACTTGCAGTAACCGTAACCGACAGACCGGGCATCAATACAGCGGGAGTCGGCCCACTGCTCACCTTCGACAACACCTTTGAGGTGGGTATCAATTACTACGGCGAGAGCAAGTTTGGACTGATGCTGGGGTTCAACTTAATGAAGCTCTGGAAGAGCGACTATGAGAAACGAGTCCTAGCGTTGAACAACTCCCCCGCTAAATAACCAGGAGAAATTTGAATGGATACGCCTGAAACATATATAGACATTATTGTCAGCTTTTTAATTATTGTCGCTGTCACTTCAGCAAGATTTAACGAATGGACACAAAACAGCTATTTAGCTTTGAGTGGAAAGCCTTCTGATTACATCAGTGGTTATCGTTACCGCCTCCACTACCTTGTCTATCTATTTACCGCAATTGTATTAATCTCCACATTTCATAGTTTTCCAAGTTTATTTTTCGGCATACTTTCACAATTCGCCGATATCGAAAAGGACGCGATACAAGCAATACTTGAATCTCTACAACCTCTCGGACAAGGCAGCGTGATTTTCGCCACTTTATTAATTACAGCACTCTTAAATCAAAGCGAATTTGGAAAACTTGACGCAAATTTCAGGGGTTGGCTGCATCAGCTAGCAAGGACACCAAAAGAAGTTAAGGATTATAAAAAATTAATTCTAAATTGTGATGACTGCTGGCAACCCTCCGAAAATGAGAAAAAAACTTTCGAAAAGAATCATGTAAATCATGAAACAGACGGGCATAAATGGCGAAATATTCTCAATAGAATTGATGATCATAGAGAAAACCACTCGATAGGTTACCGATATTACGAAGCCTATTGCTTGCTACTTCTTGCAGAACAAAAGTGCGACGAACTACCGAATGTCGAGTTAATAAATATAAAAAAAAGCCTCAACACTTATAGGGAACTTTCTAGTGAAGACCCCAAAACTAAGCTTACTGCACTCCAGAAAGAGAATCTTGATTATATTTTAGATCAGCTTATCGAAATCATATGTAAATACGTGGTTAGGAGTTATGATTTCAAACCAAACCAGCATGAAGCGCTAAAGAATCTTGGCTTTAGTTGCAATCTGGACCAAATCCCAATCAAGCAAATACCTTTCCCCTTCTTCTCATGCATTTTGGCGATCGCCGTTGTTTCAGGCTATACAGTGTGGTTTTTGCAGCTGGTGATCATCAAAGATGTCTTCGAGCATTTTCCCAATATCTTTGGAGAGACATCCTGGCATTTAGAGCTTGGAGTTTTCATGGGCTGGTTTGTTTCTAATCTAATCTGCTTCAGTATTGCTTTCTCAACTGGCCTTTTTATTAAGAAATATTGGGAAATGCGCCACAGTGAACTGGATAGCTCCGCATACCTATGGGCTTTTTTGATAACTCTATTGGCATCGTTTTCCTTCGTTTTTCTTCGAACTGATGGCGGCCCTGATGCTTTTAATACAAGAGGAGCAATGGCTCTGTCATATGCCTTATTTTCACCTTTGGTCATTCTGATGCTGTCTCATAACTCCGTAAGTAATATTCAAGTGCTCAGAAAGAGCAACGCATTCGGCCTAGGTTTCGCAACACTTTCGGCGCCAGCTCAAGCCCTTATTTATTTTTCATTTATTCAAACCGATCCAAGCCGAACACTTGAATTAGACAAGCTGATACCCGTTGTCGGCATCGGCGCCTTAAAGGGCTACTTCATCGCTTTCCTTCTATCATATATCATTCAGTCAACAGTCAAGTTAAATTCCTTTTACGCTCAACGCGCTAGCGCCCGGGTCATCGGAAATCATTTTTTTCTAGGACAAGTAATTCGTCGAAATAGGGGGGCTAAAAACGACCAAGGAGAAGCAGAAAACCAAGAGAATGAACAAGAGCAACGAAGCGTGAAGGACATAAAAGGGCATATAATTGATCTATCCAGAAGAGGACTTTTACTTGAATGCAATGGCCTTCGCAAGTCAGACATCGTCACTATATGCTTCAAGGATTGCCAAGTCAGAGGGAGGGTTGTCTGGAGGGACCGAAATCTGTTTTCAGGTCGCGAACGCTGTGGCGTATCTATTCTAGAAAGCTTTTCTGATGCCTTCGAGGCCTTTCTAAGAAGAAAATACGGAGAGTGCTATGCATGATATCAGGGGCTGTACTGGCCGGGCATAGAAAAATAGCGCAGTTTTACAGATTGGCCCCCTCCAAACAAAGATTGAAGAAATCGCCCAAATCGTAGACATCACAGCTGAGGATGTCTGGATCTATCTGCAGGACATTCCGGACACCCAGATGATCGAGTTTGGGCGGTTTTTGCCAGCGCCGGGGGAGGAAGCTGAGTGGGAGAAGGGAATGTCTCCGGAAAAGCGGGCGAGTTTACCCAAATAACCGCAATAATAGATCTGTCCCGGTTTTCAGAGCTCTCATGTTCACTGGAAAGGCCGACAGAAACTGTCGGCCAAACTGTCTCAGGTTCCTGACTTGCAGGAATTCAGATTAAGCGCGTGCGCTGCAACCGTCGATTTCTTCGTCAATGATCAGATTCCCTTCTACACGGAATCCTATGCGACCAACCAGAAACGCCTGCTGCAGACTGGTAATGACAAGATCAGACAAACCAACGGCGCACCGATCTTTTTCAATAGCATCATCTACAGCTGTCTTAACATTGGGGATACCAAGCGGAAAGAGAACGACGGGCACGATGTCCTCGCCAATTACCCGATCACCTTTCAGAAAGCTTGCCGAGTTAATGTTGTAGTTTTTGGTACTACCGACTGTCAGATCAGCGACGCGGTGAGCACAGCCAGACGCCAAAACCGTAGCTGCGATGATTCCAACAATTGCTGCCTTTTTCATTATCTACCTCTTCCTTAGGTTGCTTTATTTTTCGGCGCAAGTTTATGTTTTTATTAAGAAGAGGTGAAAGAGCAAATTGTAGTCAATTGTAAAAGGTTGCTTGAACGGGGCGAAAATCACGCAAATTGGAAGTAAGAGCTGCAGATTTATCTTTAGGTTTGGGCTGCAAATCGCCGCTCCTCGGCACCCAGGGTTATTCTCGAACTAAAACGGGATCAGGAATCAGGACAGCTGGAAAGTGGGACAATAAATCTGCGCCGGATTCCGAGCGGTCACGACTGGCCTGTCAAAAGCCATAAAAACAGGCTAGCAGCAGCGAAAAGAAGCACTGCAAAATGGACAGAAAGGTTCTTCCGGATCGTTGGGGCGGGCTTGGCGTTGAAACTGAAATATTCCTCACCAAACAGCCCAACGCCGCAGCGCTCACAGTAGTTTTTCGAGTAAGACACCCGGAGCTCAGATGGCTCAAACCTTTTTCGGCAACTGTAACAACTGGGGTTGATCAATGGGGCTCCGCTTTCTCTACAAAACCGGGCACAATCACCCTGGTCTTTTTCATCATCCGTTCATCCTTGCTATTGAAGCAAAGAATCCGTTCTCTGCAGTCCCGGTTTTGTAGAGCTTATCGAAATCACAGGGTATAGCGGTATCCCACCGTTACAGCATCAAAGCTGTCATTTTGGTCCACATTCAACTCAATACTGTGATGTTCCCTAAACCAGAGTGCTGCACCTATTGAAGTCGTGCTGTCAGAATTCTCCTCATCAGAATCTGAGAAACCACCGCTGATCTCGAAGGTGCCCGGCACCACCCAAATACGGGTAAACAGGCCGTACGATAGAGCACTGTCGTCTTCAGTGGCACAGATGTTATCCGCACAAGCTTCGACCTCGTTGCCCACATAGCCAACGCGGGGAATAAGGTCTACACGATCCCCAATGGGAATAGGTACAAACAGGTTTAAGCTAATTGAGGAGTTGGTGATTTCGGTGCGATTGCCTTCGTTGGTGAAAATATCCGCTGACGCCCCGATCGCCAGGTTATCAGCCAACTGGACCGCACCATTGATGCCGGCCGCACCGAAGTCCTCGTATACCTCATTCAGAAAAACGATTTCCTCATCCGGCGTTACCCGCCCCAGGTACCCGCCGACAGTACTGTATGAAAAATTACTTTTGCCGATACCGGATTGAGTTTCTTCCGCAAGCATCGGAGTAGTTGTCATAGCCAGAACAGCCGTAAGGGCTACTGCGTTCCTTTTTCGCATTTTGTTTCCTCTTATTGTGGCGTGACTTTACTGTCACTGGATTTATGCTGTGCCTTCAACTTCCGATAAACCTCACAAGCCTTATCCCGCACTCGCGCCAACCTGGGATCGCTATTACCCATGGCCGAAACCGTCGCCGCATTGCAGGCCTGCCGGGCATCTTCCAAGCTGGAGAGCATTCGGGCGGAGCCGATACTGGCAACTGTGGGGTTGAACGACACAGCAGCATTGCAGTACATATTCTGGATTTTCACCTGCCGCCAGTCGCCTGCTGACGACTGCTTCAATTCCAAACACAACGCATTGAACAGCCGAGAAGCCTTAACGGTGCACTCGGAGAACTGGCTAATGTTTTGTTGATAGTTTGCACAGACACTTTCCGGACGCACTCGCCATAGTTGATGCTGGTATGAGACAGGTACACCCTCGTATTCGATAACGACGGGAGTAACCTCAAGATTTCTGGTTTCATTGAAATGATTCGATACCGTCGACTGCACAGTATTCAGGTAAGCGGAAAACACCAAACTCACTGGGTCCAAGGTTTTGTACTCCGAAACAGATCCAGATTGGGGATAATAAAGTCAGGCCACGCCTTCCACATCTGAACATTAAATGTAAAGAATTTTTGAACCCTAACGTGGAGCGAAACGGCCGCCATCAGGTGCGACCAGCTTACTCGGTTCGTTAAGGCTTTCCTGGTAACTGGTAAGTCACCTTAGAGCCGTTAGTTACGACGATTTTTTGCCGAATCAATTCATCCATGATTTTTCCCAACTCATCTTCTTCAAGCTTCTTCATAAACAATGAATTAATCGAGTTGGAGAGTGTTTTCACCGCTCTTGGCTTGGCCGCGCCACGGACCTTGAGAAACTCAACAATTGCGTCGATTCGCTCTGCCATTGACTTAGAGTTTGAGATTTTGAGGAGGGGAATTTCGGAAATATCCTTTTCTCTCTGGGCATAAATGCGCTTGGTCTTAAGGTGCTTAATCAGCGGATCGAAGCCAGTATCTTTTGAAATTATATGAAAGTAACAGTCTGGGTCCTTGGCCGCGATGTTTCCCATGTAGAACGCAATATGAAAATCCAGCGCATTCGGTCCATTGCCCTCAATTTTCACATACTCTGCGTCAGCGCCAAGAGACTGCATGGCGCAAGCCAAATCGAATGAGATCTTTACCTGTTTCGAGCCAACGAAAACGATAACTTTAAAACCGTGTCCCTTGAGCAGCTCGAGATTTTTTGGCTGAACGTTTTCAAAATCAATCAGTACGTAATTAGTTTTCAAGAATACTTCCTCGCTTCCTTGCAATTTGCCTTAACGCTCTACCTCAGGAGCGTTTGAGGCGGGGAACGTTTTCGCGATAGCAAAAATAGGCCAGGGATCAAACGTCCCTAGTAGCGTCCTGATGGGCGGCAGCTCGAAATACCTAACCCTGCTCATGCATCAGCGATTCGAAGATGCCGAAAGCCTCATCAATATTTATTCGGTGTTGCTGAATGCCCACAATGATCTCCGTTGCCTTTTCCTGAGTCACTTTTCCGCTAGCCACCAAATGCTGAATAACTGAAATAACTCGCCGAAATTTCTCCTCGAAGGAGGTTGAACCTGCCACCTGTGCCCGTATCGTTCTGATTCGTTCCTCGAGCTCTCGGATTGAGTAAATCTTGTACACATCGGCTTTGCCGCCGCTGCGCACCAGCTTGCTGGCAGCGTAACCAAGGCCTGCGCCAGCAGCAACGGAGCCGACAACCCACCCGACTGGTGTAGTGGTCACGAAAACGCCACCGAGTATCGAGGCCAACGTTGTAGAACCAGCTAGTGTCGCCGCGCCTGCTGCACCGGCGACTGCACCTGAAACGGCAGCTCCAGCGGCGGCGCCTAGTCCTGTTACGCCCAGTTCGCCCAGAACGCCTATTCGATCACGCGGGCTGCGCTTCATCTTTTCCAGCGCCGATATGTACTCCTTTTCAGATAGATGCATCATTATTCAGTACGAATCTCGTTGGCTACGGCTGAAAAAATTGCTGCAAAAAGCTCGAAAAACTTCCGAGCGATGATAATTGCCTCCTGAGCCATTCCAACAGTACCTTCCGATGCTGCTTCACCCCGGTCCAAACGCGAACCAGCGACCGAACCGATTGCGACTCCCAACAGCGCTGCTAGCGGAGCGAGAAATGGGCCAAGAACAGGAACCATTGCAACAAGCGCAGCGACGCCTGCTCCGAGCGCCACACCTACGGAAAGATTTGGGTTTTCTCGAACAAATCTAACGAGCTCCACCAATATCACCTTACCGACTCGGAACATCTTCGCGCCAATTCTGCACGTTGTCTCCCAAAGCTCTTTGAGCCGAAGCACGACCTCAGGAGGTAAGCCAGCAACGGTGAAAGTTGAGTCAAATTCGGGGCCACCAAAATACTCAGCCTTCGATTCCAGCAGCATGAGCTCCATTCTCGCTTCTGCAGCACTCACAACCATCATTTTTACCCCATTTGTGTCAGCAGCACGGCGAGAAATAACGCTGCGACGACGACCACCAATTTCAAGAACCCAATTACTTTCTTAAGGAAATAGTTCCAGCCACTAGCGTCGTCAACCACAAGCTCGGCATCTGGATCATCGACCCGTTTTACTCTCCATTTAGAGAGTAGCTTTTGCAGGTTGTGTAGTATCAGCCAAATAAACAAAGCTAGCAGAAAAACCTTCGTCATATTAGCGTGTCCCCGACCACCATCTGCCTCTATCCGCCCAACGCGAAGCAAAGCGCCTCCCTGACATGGGAGTTTGGTGGAGGCCAAAGGCCGGAACAAACTTTAGCGTTTTGTTAAATTTTGCTTTGGTGGTCATCCCAAGCCTATAGACTTTGAAACGAAGATAATTGCGGAACCCACCCAATATAGTAAAAATCCAAAACCCAGAACCATTAGCATGCCAACAAAGACTTGAAACCATTTCGGATAGACACGTTGCAAATGAACCTGGATTAGTTGCGCTGGGCCTTCCGCACAACGCACGTTAAGCAAAACAGGCTCTTGGACATGACTTAGAAGCTGGATATTGACGAACTCTTTTGAGCCCAAGCTTGGAATCCTGATGATATGCGTTCCATCAGGCCCATTCTCCTCGACGTAGGAAATTGCAGTGGAAAATTGAAAATGATCAGGCCGTTGTCGATGAATAATTTCGACATTTGTTGCTGGCATTCGGCCGTCATTCTGAATGGTCAGTGCGTCGGTTCTCAAAGCAAGCTGGGGTTCTTTGAGATTAAACATAAATGAGCCCGGAACCCAATAGAGTAATTTAGGTTTTGCTTGAAGGCGCTGCAGGAAAAGCCCAACTACCAGGCTCACAACGCCGGTAGCGATATAGCCTATCAATTGCTCCACGGCTCTAAACTCCTATATTTAACGCCTAAGTTCAGCTGCGTTTGAGGCGACGTGAGGGGTTGGCGTAGCCAAACCGAGCGGCGAATCAAACGTCAGCTGCAGGATTTGTTAGCGCTCATCATCCCCCGACTTTTGAAGCTGAGAGTTTTGGCGTTGCATCAATTACAATCACGTTCTCGGCGTTTTCCTGCTGAATAGCCTTGAGCACCCGGTGGACCTTGGCGATTTCAGCTTTCGTGTAACAAAGAACAACCTTGATATCAGAAATCGACTTCGATGCTTTCTTGTAGATCTCCGTCTGATTTTGCAAGTTCTTCTTAAGGGAACTAGAGCCACCAAGCTTAAATTCGACTATCGTTGAATCCCGTCCCCCAAACGAGACCTTGTAGTCAGCGGGGCCTCTACCATTGTTAACTTCCGCGTTTACGTCGTAGGGCGAAGCAAACCAGGTCAGACGAAAAATTCGTTGAACCGTTTCCTCTGATGAGATTGGCTTGCCATCCTTGTAGAAAATTCTGTAGCCATCATTGTCCTCAATCACCTGCTTAAGGAAGTGCGCCCGCTTCAGAGCTTCACCATAGCTATTGGGCTCAATATTGTAGAAATCGCTGTTCGAAAAAAGATGCTTACAGAAGTCTGTGAGTGTGGCGAGTAGCTCAACTCTTAATTTCTCAACTTTCTCAGCAGAAAGTACAGATGCCTTGTCCTTCTCCGATTCTTTTTTCGCAATGTAGTAGTCGAGGATTTCAGGGTATTTGTGAACCGTTGCGTCAATTGCCCGTTCAATATCTTCCTTCTTAGGGTTAACCGGAAGACGTTTTTGAAAATAGAGATTGACAGCATCTCGGAGCGCCGCGTTACCCAAGGAGTTTGCGACTTTCCTGAACTGACTCGTAAAATCGCTATGACAGATGAAGGCCTCATCTTTTGTCAGTATATCCACGGGTGTTAGCAGTATGAAATCTTCATCCCGATCTCCCTTGTAGAAGTATGGAAGCTCAAACGATTTCGGAGTCCAAACCATGAAGTCTTGATCGAAGCTACAGCGCACCGTGAAAGTTTTACGTTGTTGTTGAGAAAGATGCATTTGTGCAAATTTCTGTGAGTAACTCAGCAGAAATTCCAGCATGAGATTAGTTGTAAAATCGCTTATAAAATCGCGGCCAATTCCTGACCCAACGAGTGTCAACTTTTCTATGTGAGAAGAATTGGTGACTGTCTCGGCCCCAAAATTGCGATAGAAGCCGTTAAATGCGCCTACCAAGTTGCGAGCGAACTTGGTGCCTAGACCCTTACCGTTGTTACCCCACTTACACATCCCAAGCCAGTTCTGTGGGACTTCTGGGAACTTAAAAAGTGAAGGCCCAATTGAAGGGTTATTCGAAGCAAGTTCCCGGAGAAAAATCAGATGTCCGACTATTTTGTCGTGCAGTGCCTGATACTCGGGGTTCTCAGACGAGAACAACAGAAACGGATCAACAAAAAGTGGAAGGTCTGCTTCCACGCATATGTTGAGTGCCCCATACCGATCCACCACCTTCTGGTCGATTTCGAAGTACTCATTAAACAGAAGCTGGGGATTCATGAAAAGGTCTCCATGATGGCTAACGCCGCGTTCACCGGTAAATTAGGAGCGCAGCGAGTAATTTATCCGTGTGCAACGCTTTGTTAGCTCTGCAGCAGACTAGTTAAAGCCTCTTTTTTTGTTGCTATAACTACCTTTTTATTTTGGTGCCATTCAACTAGCACTCCTACCAATCTGACGTAAAACTTTAACTCTTCTTCAGATACACGCTTTGCGTGTATTTCAAAAGCAGGGCCGCCACTCATACCGTACAACTGGGGAGGTTTTCCTGTTGGTTTAAGGTTGCTATCAACTTGATTCTTAGGGTTAAACTCAAATAGTACATGATCCGAAACCTCAGTATTCACATCAGGCGCTGCTGAGCATAGTTCTGCCGAGATACCGTAGAGCCTTCTATCTACCTTATTCCAATTTGTGTCTAATTTATTCTTTGTTCCTGGGTAACCCATTAATAAATGAAGCCCTAACGGTTCGAATGAAGTTTTCTCATTATCAAGCTCGACAGCTGCTACAGAATTAATCCCATTACGCATTAAAAATTCATCTATAGGAGCAGCCGCTATGTCATTATCCGAATCTATGAAGAATTCAAGATTTTCTAAAACAATCCCTTTTCCTTTTATATTTAAAGCCACAGTACCATGCGACAAAGCATCGTTGATAACATGAAGGGCTGAGACTAGATAATGACTCCCTGAAAATCGGACTAAAAAGCCAGACCCAAAACCATTTGCTCCAGTTTTAGATTTAGGATTATTTGAAAAGAAAGGAACAACAAGCCGCCCCCATCTTTTTACCAGCTCATCAATGAACTCTACAGAATCCGCCTCAAAGGGTAACGATATATCCATTTAGTAATCCTGGGAGCTAACAGTGATTAGATAGCGCGCTTCGTTATTGCAATCATTTGAGCGCCAATAAAACTCAGAACCAAAACCTCAGATTTCGCCAATTAAACCCTTAAAATCAATGCGCTACGCTGCGTTAACTCTCTGATCACGCCGCAATCATTTGACAGCTCCGTCATTGTAATAACGAAGCACCAACCATGCCCCGGCACTTGGGAAATGCCTTACAGCCAAAAAACTCCTTCCCAATATTCTCTCCGCGCTTCACCGTGCGCTTTACCATCTCACCCTGGCACTTCAGGCACTGTGGCTCACTGTTTTTTTCTTCGCCACGACCTCCTTGACATGCGCCACGTGCTTCCGGTGATTTTTGAGCGTAGCCGCCAGCCGCCCAGATTCAATGGTTTCGATCACCTTCTGAACCTCAAGATCCAACAGCCGCTGCTCGGTTTGGGCTTTGATATAGCGGACATACCCACCACCGTGGGTCACGTTCTCCGGCATGGGCGTTTTGAAGGTCGAATCCCCCACAAAGACCACTACCGAAAACACCTGCTCATCACTCAGGTCCAACAGGCTTTGCAGTGTCTTAACGTGTTTGTAGTTCTGGTGCAGCGGGTTCTGAAATTTCTGCGAATACTTGAAGATCCTCTGCGTCCAGTACCGCTGTTTGGCGTTTCCGAAGATCCAGCCTTTCAGATTCTTGGTTTCCACCACAAAAACGCCGTACCGGGAAACGATGATGTGGTCGATCTGGGTAGTGCCGTCTTCCGTGGGCAGGGTAACGTTCTTGATCAGGTGGTAACGGGTTTTATCGAGAAAGAGTTTGGCGGATAGGTTAACCACCCCTTCCCCGGCTCTGCCTTTGAACCAGGGCGATTTGATGACCGCCGCAACGAGGAAGAACGGAATCAGATACCAGATGGCCGTTGGAATGGCGTTTTGGAGGGTATGCAGTATCTGTGTGTAGTCCATCCGTTATCCTTAACAGCGGCGTAAATCCGTTTCTTATAACTACACACTAGCCTAATCGTAAGGGAACTTCCTACCCGTCGGACGTAAAATTTGGTAACTCCGACATGAAAAAGCCGCTCGGGTTAAGAGCGGCTTTTAGAATCAACAGCGAGCGGATCTGTTGAGGTACTTCCTTAATCCTGCCCATCCCGCTTGTGCTTCATCAGTGCGTAGATGCCCACGGCGGCGGCAGCGCCAGCCACCAGAAAATATTCAATATGCACCCCATCACCCAGCGCTTCATGGCCAGCGTGGCCGAAGGCAGCGCCTGAAATCAGCAGCAGGCCGGCAGTAAGAGTCAGTCGGTTAGTCAGTTTCATAATCGTTTCTCCGTAGTCCGTTTGTATCTCAAAATCCGGTGTCTTTACGCAGTCTCGGCAAGCTTCTCAGGCCGACGCTCCGGCAGCATGCCCCGTTCCAGAATGAAGCTGATAATCGTCTCCAGCCCTACCCCGTCGTACAGGTTGGTGAACACGAAGGGGCGTTCGCCACGCATTTTCTTGCTGTCCCGCTCCATCACATCCAGGGAGGCGTGCACCTGCTCGGCGATGTCGATCTTGTTGATGATCAGCAGGTCGGATTTGGTGATGCCGGGGCCGCCTTTGCGGGGAATCTTGTCGCCGGCGGAGACATCGATCACGTACAGGGTGAGATCGCTCAGTTCCGGGCTGAAGGTGGCGGAGAGGTTGTCGCCACCGGACTCCACCAGCACCAGTTCCAGATCCGGGTGGCGGCGCTGGAGGTCGTCGATGGCGGCCAGGTTCATGGAGGCGTCTTCGCGGATGGCGGTGTGCGGGCAGCCGCCGGTTTCCACGCCGAGGATGCGGTCTGCGGCCAGGGCTTCGTGGCGCAGGAGAAAGTCGGCGTCTTCCCGGGTGTAGATGTCGTTGGTCACCACGGCGATGTCGTAGTGGTCCCGCAGGGCTTTGCACAGCTGGCGCAGCAGCGCGGTTTTGCCGGAACCAACCGGTCCACCAACCCCAACTCTCAGACAATGTGTCATGGCAGATCTCCTCAATTGTTATTCAGCTTCTGAAAAGCCGTGAATACTGTGTTTCGTGTAAGGCACTTCCGAGCGCCAGTCCCGGCAGGATGGGCCCGAGTTCGTGATCGTCTCGTTCCAGGGCGGCGTCTACCGCACCCACCAGTTGCGGACGCAGCCGTTCGATGATGCGTTGCGCGGCGGTGTGCCCCAGGGGCAAGGCCTTGCAGGCGACGGCAAGCTGGTTTTCCAGCCAGGCCCAGGCGAAGCCGAGCAGCGTCTGGCGCACGGGCACAAACCGTTTGTGGGCGGCCCAGGCGAACATGGTGATGTAGCCAGGCTCTTCGGGAATCAGGTGTCTCTCCGGCAGCAGTTCCAGATTGCCCAGCAGGGTCACGAGGGCACCGCCAAGGCGGGTGTCTTCGTCGCTCAGCTCGGCGGTTTCGCGGGTGGCGTGCAGCCAGTCGTTCCAGTGGGCCAGCGCGTCGGCATCGCTTTCCGCCCAGGCGGTCTGCAAACGCACTAACAGGGGCAGTTCGCAGCGGCTCAGGCCGTCTTCCAGCACGCCTTCAACCCACTCGGCCAGTTCGGCTTCGTTGTTCACCCAGCCCAGTTCGAAGGCGCTTTCCAGGCCCTGGGACCAGGCGAAGGCGCCGATGGGCAGTGCCGGGCTCACCAGCTGCATCAGGCCCAGCAGGGCCAGATCGCCAGCCGGGCCCGCGCCGGCCTCAGTGGGTGTGCTTGTGGCTGTGGCCATGGCTATGCCCGTGGTCGTGGTCGTGTGAATGGCTGTGCCCGTGGGAATGGCCGTGGCTGTGACCGTTCCCATGGGAATACCCGGCCTGGGTGTAGGCGCCGGGTTCCGGGTCGAACGGGGCGGTGTGGTGAATCAGCGTGGCGCCGAGGCGTTCCGCCAGCTCTTCCAGCACGTGGTCCGGGGTAATGCGCACGTAGGCGCCCTTGTCGTCCATGCCGATGGCCAGGGTCACGTGGCGGTTGCCCAGGTGGTAGCACAGTCGCGCCAGGGGCTGGCCGTTTTCGATGCGGGCGGTCACCACCTGTTCTTCAGCCGCGCGGACGCGGACGATCTCGCCGGTCTTGGCCTGCAGCAGGTCGCCGTCACGCAGTACCCGGCCGCGGTCGAGAAACAGGCCCACGTCCACTTTTGTTTGAGTGGTGGCTCGCAGGCGGCCACGGATGCGCAGTTCGTAGGGCAGGATCAGGTTGTCGAGGATCTCCGAGCTCTCGATCCCGGCCGCTTCCTGTTCACTCAGTCGTTTTGTCAGTTCCAACATAGTGTGTTCCTCTCAGAGCAGCCCTGAGCTGTCTTGATTAAAAAAGATGATAGCGCTGGGCCAGGGGCAGTTCGGTGGCGGGCTCACAGGTGAGCAGCTCGCCGTCTGCGTGTACTTCGTAGGTTTGCGGGTCCACGGTGATGTGTGGGCAGCCATCGTTCAGTTTCATGTCACTCTTGCGCACCTCGCGCACGCCCTTGCAGGCAGACAGCGGGCTGTCCAGGCCAAGCTCCTTGCCAATATCGGCGTCCAGAGCGGCCTGGCTCACAAAGGTCAGGCGGGTGGCACTGGCCGCCTTGCCAAAGGCGCCAAACATCGGGCGGTAATGCACAGGCTGGGGCGTGGGAATGGAGGCATTCGGGTCGCCCATGGGCGCTGCCGCAATCATGCCGCCCTTGATGATGCAGGCGGGTTTCACGCCGAAGAACGCCGGGCTCCAGAGCACCAGGTCCGCCAGCTTGCCCACTTCCACGGAGCCCACTTCGTGGGCGATGCCGTGGGTGATGGCGGAGTTGATGGTGTACTTGGCGATGTAGCGTTTGGCGCGGAAGTTGTCGGCGCCCAGTTCTTGGTCTTCCGGCAGCAGGCCGCGCTGAACTTTCATCTTGTGGGCGGTTTGCCAGGTGCGGCAGATCACCTCGCCCACCCGGCCCATGGCCTGGGAGTCGGAGGAGATC
>MDTA01099557.1_pt1 | contig 32511 bp, 36 predicted proteins | sample 811151 | NCBI WGS metagenome assembly MDTA01 (sample SAMN05326648, study PRJNA326480) | marine metagenome | isolation source: seawater | place: Indian Ocean: South | collected 2010
ACCGGAAAAGGTCCTGACTACGAATTGATAAAATTAGTTCAAAGCTCAACTAATCTGCCAATTATTTATAGTGGAGGTGTTGGCGATTTAAATCATATAACAAAACTAAATGATATGAATATTGATGCTTTAGCATTAGCTAGAGTATTGCACTACAACTACTTAACGATTGGTGAAATTAAAAAAAATTTAATTAAAAATACTATATGAGTAAAATTGTAATAATTGATACTGGAAATGGAAATTTATTAAGTGTTTTAAGAGCAGTTGAAAGGTTTGAAAATGATGTAATCATAAGTAAAGACGAAAAAGAAATATTAACTGCAGAAAAACTCATTTTACCAGGAGTTGGGGCTTTTAAAAATTCTGTAAACTATCTTAAAGAACAAAAAATTTTCGACATAATAAAATCAATATCTTCAGATACACCATTGTTAGGAATTTGTTTGGGGATGCAATTACTTTTTGAAAATAGCAATGAATTTGGAATTTGCGAGGGTTTGAATTTAATAAAAGGAAACATAATACCACTTAAATCAAAAGAGTTAAAAATTCCAAATATAGGATGGTACAATCTAAAAATTAATAAAAATTTTAAAAATAATAATTTTAAATTTTCTAATTATGATGAATTTTACTTCATTCACTCTTATTACGCCTTAAACGTAAATACAGAAAACTTAATTGCTTATTATAAATTTGGTGGTATTAAAGTACCAGCAATAGTCCAGAATAAAAACGTGGTTGGATGTCAGTTTCATCCCGAAAAAAGTAGAGAGCCAGGTCTAAAAATAATAGAAAGCTTTATCAAAGGAAATTTTAAGTAATGTATAAAAATTTAATCGAAAAGAATATTAATAAATTTTCATCAAAAGTTTTTTTAATAGATGAAAAAGATAAATCAATAACTTTTGGAAAAATATTTTTAAAACCTGAAAATGAACTATCTTTTATTACTGATAATGACATTTGTCTTTTGTTAGCAGATAATTGTAAATCATATATTGAGTTATATTTATATTTTTTAAAAAAAAATGTTAAACAAATTTTATTAGATAAAAATATAAATGAGAGCCAAATAACTAAAATTTCAAAATTGTATAAGCCTAATTACTTAATAATAAACAGTTCAAATAAAATTAGTTTTAAGAGTTACAAGTTTATAAAATCTTATGGAAATTATAATATATATTTATACTCCAAAAAAAAAATACCAATGCATAAAGATCTTGCGGTATTGCTATCTACTTCGGGTAGTACAGGTTCATCAAAATTTGTTAAATTAAGCAAAGAAAATATTTTGGACAATGCATTAAATATTTGTAAATATCTGAAAATTAATTCTAAACATACCACGATAACAACTATGTCCCCTAGCTATAGCTATGGAATGTCTATTATTAATACACATTTTATATCAGGTTCAAAAATAATATTAAATAATCAGTCTTTTTTTGAAAAAGTTTTTTGGGATAAAATTAAAAGATATAAAGTAAATAGTTTTGGGGGAGTTCCTTATCACTACGAAATATTAAAAAAATTAAAGTTTTCAAATTTTAACTTACCAAGTCTAAAATATCTTACTCAAGCTGGAGGGAGCATGAACAAAGATTTAATTTTATATTTTTTAAACTGTTGTAAAAAAAAAAAAATAAGTTTTATTCAAATGTATGGACAAACTGAAGCTTCTCCAAGAATAAGTTATCTTCCATTCAAATTCGCAAGAAAAAAAATAGGTAGTATTGGTAAAGCAATACCAGGTGGCCGCATCACTATTAAAAAAACAAAAAAAAAAAATAAAGTAGGTGAAATATTTTATAATGGAAAAAATGTATTCATGGGCTATAGCTTAAACTTTAGAGATCTTTCAAAACCTTATAGTAAATACAGAATATTAAAAACTGGTGATTTAGCTTGGAAAGATAAAGATGGATATTTCTTTATAGTCGGTAGAAAAGAAAGAGAAATTAAAATTTCTGGTCTTAGGATCAATCTTGACGAATTAAGTCAAATTATCCAAAAAAATTATGTTAAATCTTGCTTCGCGGAAAAAAATAAAAAAATATATATGTTTACTGTTTCTAATGAATCTGAAAATAATATCTTGGATATAATTCATAAAGAAACTGGATTAAGCAAAAATTTTTTTATAATAAAGAAAGTTCAGTCATTACCAAAAAATAAAAGAAATAAAATTTACATAGATAGGTTATTCAAAAATGAATTATATAAATAAATTTCTCGACAATCCTGACATATTTAATTCAAATAATAAAAGTCAACAATTACTGTTCAAACAAACATTAAGTGATCTAACAAATTATCATAAAAAGAATTGTATGGAGTATTCAAATTTTGTAAAAAAAATAAATTTTAAAAGAAAAAATATCAATAAATTTTACAGCCTACCTTTTTTACCAGTTCAAATTTTTAAGTTAAGAAAACTAATTAGCGTCAAAGAAAAACAAATATTCAAAACTTTATCCTCATCTGGTACATCATCTGGAAAAAAATCAAAAATTTACTTAGATAAAACAAACTCAGTAAATCAAGTGAAAGTTTTGAATAAGATATTATCTCAAAAATTTGGAAAACAAAGAAGGCCGATGTTATTTATTGAAAAGGATCCCTCTCAATCAAATAAAAAAAAATTCTCAGCTAGTTTAGCTGCTTTATATGGTTTTTCAATTTTAGCTTCGAAGCAGTATTATTTATTAAATCAAGATGGAGAGATAAATTATGATATTCTCAGAAAATTTATGGAAAAATTTTCTAATGAGAAGTTTTATATATTTGGTTTTACTGCTTCAGTTTATGAAAATTTTTATAAAAAAATTCAGAACTATAATTTCGACTTTAGAAACGCAACATTAATTCATGGGGGGGGTTGGCAAAAATTAGAAAATAAAGGGGTATCTAATAATATTTTTAAGAGAAAAATTAAAAAAAAATTAAATATTAATAGAATTTATAATTATTATGGATTGATTGAGCAAACTGGCTCTATTTTTTTTGAATGTGATAATGGTTACTTTGTATCTTCAATTTTTTCTGATGTTATTGTTAGAGATAAAAATTTTAATGTGTTGCCAGATAATCAAAAGGGTTTAATTCAATTGATGTCTGTTTTACCAACTAGTTATCCAGGTCATAACATTATTACGGAGGATATAGGTAAAATTACAAGAATAAAATGTAACTGCGGATTAAATAGTACTCATTTTAAAATTTATGGAAGAGCTAAAGAAGCTGAAGTTAGAGGTTGTAGCGATGCAAGATAAAATTAAATTTATAGATAGTATGAAAGTAATAATTAATAAACCTTTCGATGAATTATCAATTAGATTTTTAGAGGATTTGTCTGGAGAAATTAAGAAAATAAATAAGATTTATACTTATCCAGACCTAGTTTATTTAATGATGTGGTGTGCTAAAAAAAATCTTTTAAAGTTAAAGAAAAAATATAAGTCGAATTCTTTCAAAATAGGGAGGGGACTCGTTTTTCACGTATGTCCAAATAATGTTCCAGTAAACTTTATATACTCATTCATAATTGGTTTACTAAGCGGAAATTCGAATATCGTAAAATTACCCTCTAAAAACTTTAAAGAGAGAAATATTTTGTTAAAGAGTATAAATAAATTATTTAATTTGAAAAGGTATCAAGATTTTAAAAAAAGTAACTTATTTATCAATTATGATCACGAACAGGAAAATTACCTTACAGAACATATTTCGTCTAAATCTGATGCAAGGATAATATGGGGCGGAGATAAAACAATTGAAACATTAAAAAAAATAATTACTCCTGCTAGATGCATTGATGTTTGTTTTGCAGATAGATACTCTGTATCCATTATTAACGGTAAAAAATTTAACTTACTTAAACAATCCTCATTAGACTTGCTAGCGAGAAAATATTTTTATGATGTATACTCAATGGACCAGCTGGCCTGTAACTCACCTCACTTCTTGTTTTGGATAGGAAAAATAGGTGAAAAAAACAAAAATTATTTTTTTAAAAAAATAAGTAATATAGCTCAGAAGAAATTTAGTTTTGATGAAATACATATGATGAACAAATATTCAAATTTAACAGATAAGATAATGAAATATAAAAATATAGGTAGTGTTAAAATGTATGAAAATTATTTATATACAGTAGAAATTAATAATCAGAATATAGATATTGAGAATATAAGAGGTGTAAATGGAATTATTTTTCAGTTGCATATACAAAATATTAATAAACTATCAAATTATGTAAAAAAAAAATGTCAGACGATTACATATTTTGGAGTAAGAAATAAAGAATTTGAAAGTCTAATTACAAAATATAATTTATTAGGTGGTGATAGAATTGTAGAAATAGGCAAGGCTTTCAATTTTAATTTGATTTGGGACGGGATCGACACAATTAATATTCTTTCAAGGACGGTGGGTGTTGAATAAATGATTTTAGATAAAAAACAAATTTTAGAGTATCAACAAAATAGAGATCCTTATCTTATGATTGATTATGTGGAGGATGTTGTACCTGAAAAATATGCAAAAGGTTATAAAAAGCTTAATGCTGACGAATGGTTTTTTAAAGTTCATTGGGCTAGCGACCCAAACATGCCAGCAATGTTACAAACTGAAGCTATGGTTCAGATGGCCGCAATGTCTCTTCTCACAATACCTGAGCACAAAGGTAAAGTGGTTTATCTTACTTCGGCATCTAAATTGCAATTTAAGAAAAAAATTTTACCTGACACGAAATTGAATATTGAAACTAAAATTTTAAATTTTAAAAGAGGTATTGCTAATTGTACCGCAAAAGGTATAGTCGATAATCAGGTAGCGTGTTTAGGAGAATTTACTATTGTGTTGCCAGATGTAATTAATAAGTTTAAAATTGAAAAATAAATGCCAAAAAACTCACCTTTATTGAATAAACCCCGTTTAGTAAAAAAACTAAGAGATTTTTATACTTACGTTAATAAAAATGATGGCAAAGTGGGTACTAAGACAAGAGGAATTGATTTAAATTTGAATAATGCCTGTAACTTAAGATGTAAATACTGTTTCACTAATTCTCCTAAAGGCGATCATGTGAAAGAATTTTTATCACCAAAAGTTATCGGTAATTTAGCTGACCAAGCCGATGAACTAGGTTATTTTGAGTTTGACTTACAAGGTGGCGAACTTTTACTACGACCAGACTTACTATTTGAGACATTAGAAGCCATTAAACCGGAAAGATTTTATTTATATTTAACAACTAACGGGTATTACTTAGATAAAAAAATGGCTGAGAAACTTGCAAAATATCAAGTTAGCAGAGTATCAGTGAGTATAGATAGTATGGATGAGAAAACCCATGATGAAATTAGGGGTAGAAAGGACTCATGGAAAAAAGCAATTGAGGGTCTTAAGCATGTTCAAGATGCAGGAATGGATCCATATTTAAATATTACAGTTGGGCATTACAATGCTTTTAATCCAGATTTTGAGGAATTACTTAAATATTCAAAACAACAAAAATATAAGACTCTTTTAAATGTAGCAGTTCCAGCGGGTATGTGGCAAAAAATGGAAGAAATTATATGTGACGAAAAAGATAGAGAGCATATTAAAAAGTTAAGAAAAAAGTATGGAAATCTTGTAAGAAATCTTTGGAACCCTTTTGACAGGGGAAATGAAAAAATTTTAGGGTGCACTACAGTAAATAGATTATATATTACCCCACTAGGCGATGTTTTAGTCTGTCCTTATGTACATATTAAGATAGGTAATATTTTAAAGCAGCCATTGAAAGAAATTGTAGATTTTGGTTTCAGGATTAAATATTTTAGAGAGCACAGCAGTTTATGTTTGGCAGGAGAAGACAAAGAATTTATATCTAAATTCATGACTAAACAAGGTCAATCGATTTTTAAACCTGCTGAAGCTAAAAACCTTTTTAGTAAAGACGAAATAAAAGACTAAAATTGTGAAAAAAAATATTCTAATTTTTTCTGCAGGGTCGTCAGGAAGAGAAGTGCTTAAATTAATACAAGAAATTAATCACTATTCAAAAATCAAGTGGACAGTATTAGGCTTTATAGACAAAAATAAATTTTTAAATGGAAAAAAAATTGAAGGTATCAAAGTATATGATACTCCAAAAAAATTTTTAAAAAAAAACATATACGCTATATGTGGTATCACGAATCCAAGTCTGAGAAAAAAAATCTATAATAAAGAAATAAATAAATTTAAATTTAAAATACCAAACTTATTTCACCCAAATGTAATAATTCCTTCAACTTTAAAAATTGGTAAAGGAAATATTATTTTTAATAATGTTCATTTAAGTTTTGATCTCAGATTAAAAAATTTTATATTAATTAGTAATTTTACTGATATAGGCCACAATGCGCAAATTTCTAATTATGTAACCTTTATGCCCCAATCTTCTCTAGGTGGAAATTGTAAAATAGAAGAAGAAACTTTTATAGGATCTGGGTGCAATATTCTTCAAAATATCAAAATTGGAAAAAATTGTGAGATAGGGATTGGAAGTTTAATAATACAAAATATTGAAGATAGGACATCAGTGAAAAATTATCAAAGACAAACAATTACAAAAAAACTATAAATCTCTAAATTCCTTCTTTTTGAATTTTTTGAAGTTAAAACTTATAATTTTATTTGCAATCTTTTTTACTGATTTTCCAGTGCCGTAATGTTTCATATTTTTTTGAATATTCGATCTAAATTTTTTGCTATATAATAATTTAATAGCTTTTTTTATTTTATTTTGTGAAATATCACAGTTTATTATACTTGGAACTAGTATCCTCCCGTTTTGTCTATCACCTAAATTAATTGTTCCAATACCGAAAAAAGGAACTTCTGAGATCCCACTGGATGAATTTCCTATAACCCCATCAACAAATTTTAAAATTGATAAATACTTTCTGCTTCCTAAAGATTTAAAAAAAACAATATTTGATAGTTTTTTCCTTTGAATAAATTTTTTTATAAATTTAATCATTAAAACACCTTTTGAGTCAGCATTTGGAGAAGTAATGATTATAAGAGTATCTTTAAGTTTGCTAATGGATAATAAAAGTATTTCTAGATTTTTAATTGTATTTTCTATGTCGAGCGTATCAGGGTGATAAGTTAAAACTAAATTTTTTCTTTTAAATTTGATTTTTAAGTCTTTTTCTAGATTTTTTTTTCCTAAGAATTTATTATTTTTTATTTTATCATAATTTAGGCTACCGTAATTAAATACTGTTTTAGGATTTTCCCCCATTTGTAAAAGTCTTTTTTTGTACTCAGCAGCAACCGGGAAATGTAAATTTGCTAGTTTAGTTATACAATGTCTAAATCCTTCATCTAAAGAACCTGAAGTTTTTTCTCCCCCAGCAATATGAATAATATTAATTTTTAGTATATAAGCCGAAATAGTCGCTGCTAACATTTCATATCTGTCTCCAAAAATAACGACAGCATCAGGGCTAATTTTTTTAAATTCATCTGTTATTTTTGTTGATATTTCTGAAAATGATTTGGCAACATATTTATCATTATAATTTTTTGATTTTACATTAATTTTATGAATTTTTAACTTACCCCCTTTTTCTATTTCACTTGAACTTCCGTAAATTTTTTCGCTATGACTGCCAGTCAAAATAAGATGGGTTTTTATTTTTTTTCTATAAATAAATTGATCAATTAGACTTTTTAAAGTTCCATAATCTGCTCTAGATGTTGATATAAAACAAAGTTTCATATTTTAATAAGTTCATCTTTTTTAAAATTTCTAGTAGCCTTTTTTCCCAACACTTTATAGAAATTCATTGGTGAAATTCCGTAACCAGGTCTTTTAATAGTTAAGTTTTTTTTTGTGAATTTATCACCTTTTTTGATATCAATATTCGCTACGATAGAGTTTCTAGCTATCATAATGTTTTTTTTTTCACTTTTTGATAATTTTTTTTCTTTTTGACCTAAAATTATTTCTGTTTCTCTTATACTTGAAACTAAATTTTTTAACTCTTTCTCAGTAATACTTGCTTTATGATCAGGTCCTGACATTTTTTTATTAAGAGTAATATGTTTTTCTATAATTTTTGCTCCATTAGCTACCGCAACTATAGATGCATTTATTCCAAGAGTGTGATCAGAATATCCAACGTTTATTCTAAATTTTTTTTTTATTTCTAACATAGCTTTAATATTCACATCCTCTAAGGGCGTAGGGTATTCTGTATTGCACTGTAAAACTGTAATATTATTTTTTTTTGTACCGCTAGATACTAATATTTTTATTGCTTGTGCTATTTCTTTCATATTTGACATCCCCGTTGACAAAATTACCTTTTTTTTAATTTTGCCAATTTTTTCAAGGTATAAAAGATTGTTAATTTCTCCAGAAGGAATTTTATAATACTCCATATTCAACTTTTTAAGGAAATTTATAGCTTTAAAACCAAAAGGTGTTGAAAGAAATTTAATCTTTTTTTTATTGCAGTAAGATTTTAATTTCTCAAAATCTTTAAAACTTAGTGTCATTTTATTAGCCATAGATAATTGAGATTTTTTTTTGTTGGTACTTTTCATTTGATAAATTGCCTTTTTAGCATGAATGGAAATATGATCCTCTGGTATGGAAGTTTGAAATTTTACAAAATCAGCTCCAGCTCTTTTAGCTACATCTACTAATTTGTAAGCTAATTTTAATTTACCGTTATGATTTGGTCCAACTTCGGCGATTATAATGGTTTTGTTCATATATTTTATTTTTCAACTTTTCTTAACTTATTGATAATTGATTTAGCAACAATGCTATTACCAACTGGGCTTAAATGTGCATCTCTTTTTAAAAAAGGCAAACTATTATAATTTTCATTGTCATTTGTTTTTAATTGAATCACGTAATCTATCAAATCCTTTGAAATATCTAAGAAATGGATATTATTTTTTTTACAAAATTCCTGAATTGCATCTCTTTCATTAAATACTTTATTTGGTAAAAGTTTGCCAGTTGCTTTTTGGTAGTAAGCCATGGATCTATTTATATAATATACAAATATCATTTGAGTATTATCACTTTTTGAAATTTCTTTAATCTTAATAATTTCACTTAAAAATTTTGAAAAACTCTTATTAGAAAAATTATTATAATCTTTATTCTCTATATCAAATTTAATACTTGGATAAATATTCATTCTTTTATCGTCATATTCTATACCTTTAATTTTTCTTGCAATATTTTTCCTCAAAAACTTAGTGCTCGTCCATAATGCTGAACTTATAAAAAATGCACTATTCCTAACCTCATCATTAACTGAAGCTGTAGCCACATCGAATATTCCACCTGCACCTATTATTTCATCATTGTTTTTTAACTGATTTTCAATAATTTGCTCCCTGCTGTACGTGCCTGCTAAGTAGTTTAGAATTACAAAGTTATATCTAAAATTCTTTTTATATTTTTGATAAACAGCTCTCATTTGAGAAATAGAATAACCCTGAACGCCAAGATTATAAGGTAAAAAAGGACTATTCTCAGCGATTTGATTAGAAATTGTATCACTTATTTTTACTCCAAAGCCCTCAGTAAAACTATCGCCAAGCATTAAAACATTCACATCATCTAAATTAATGTTTTTGTAATTTTTAAAACCAAAATTATCAGTGTTCCATGTATATTCAAACTCTTTCGGACCACCTCTGTAATGTCTTATTCTTATTTCAGTATTTGGCTTAAACTTTACATAAGGTAATTTTTTTGAGAATTCTACTTTATCATTGTAAAACTCTTTATCTCTATCAATAAAAATTGTAATATTTGTTGGAACAATACTTGGCTTAAAAAGGAAAATTATTTCAAGAAATAAAAAAAAAGAAATTATTGATGCTAAAGAAATATTTAGGATTTCGACAAAATTAAGCAAAATTTTTTTAAAATTAAGAAATAATGTTACTATTAAAATAGATAACAACACGTATAGCAATAAAAGTAGATAAGAGTTTCTACTCAGATCAAAAAATATAATATATAAAAAAGTTACTATAAGATTGAAAAATATTAATTTCATAAATAAAAGTTGATCTATATGTTTTCAGTACCTTGAGAAGTAAATTTTAAGTCTATAAATTTTAATTTATTTTTTTTTAAGAAAATTTCTGAATTATTTTTATTATCTGTGACCATCAAAAAAAACCCACCGCCCCCAGCACCTATAATTTTCCCACCAATAAAGTGCCTATTTTGCATAAGTTTAATGTAAATTTTATCTAAAAAACTCGACGAAATATTTGAGGATAATTTTTTTTTTAATCCCCAATGTTGATGAAATATTCTTCCTAGTGAAAAATAATCACCTTTTTTAATTGCTTTTTCAGTAGGAATTACTAATTTTTTTAATTCATCATAAATTTTTAAAGAATTTTTCAAATTTCTGCTTTGTTTTTTTATAACATTAGATGAATTTCTTATCTCTTCAGTAAATACTAAAATTAAGTGTTTTTCTAGTTTATTTAAATTTTTTTTACCAACTTTAAGTTTGTTTGTTGAAAATTTTCCATTTTTTTTTATTCTAATTTTTAAAATTCCTCCAATTGAAGCAATGATTTGATCTTGTAATCCACCTACCAAACCCAATTTTTTTCGTTCTATATTAAATGCTATTTCACTTATTCTTTTATTACTAAGTTTTATCTTTTTTAACTTTGAAATAGATTTAATAAGACTTACTACTAAAGAACTGGACGATCCTAAGCCAGAACTTGTTGGGACTGTAGCAAAGGTTCCAATTTGTATCTTATTTTTTATTTTAAAATAGTTCAGCACCGCCTTTATAATAGGATGCTTAACTTTATTTACATTTTTTGAGAAAGCTGAAGAAGTAGTTTGCACTAAAATTTTGGTATCAATTTTTCTTTCAGTAATTAAAGTGTAGACATATTGATTAAATGTAGCTGAAAGGAGTAATCCACCATTTTTTTTATAATAAAACTTGTGATCTGTTCCGCCCCCAGCTAAAGGAATTCTGTAAGGAGTTCTATTAATTATCATAAAATTTTTTAGTATATTTTTTTAGTATTGTGTTATTAAAATCATATATCATATTATCTTTAATGTATCTTTTTGAAATTTTCTTCCATTGAAATCTTTTGCATCGATAAATTTCTTTTAAACCATATAAAATTTTTTTCTCATCAAAATAGTTAATCCAAAATTTTCCTTCGTGAGGCAATTTTTGTGGCCAACCAAAATTACCACTTTTTACAAAACTATTTTTATCATATCTAAAACTTCCAAAATAGCATTTTACTCCTCTAGAAAAAGCCTCATAAATCAATGTTGAGTCCATACCGGTTACAAGCTCACAATTATCAATAATTCTAAAAGTTTTCCTATTTTCAAAATTTTTTATAAAATTAAACTTAAATTCACCCAGTATTTGTTTATAAAAATTTAATTCAGGTAAATAATTTACATCCTTTCCAAGGATTGAAAGTTTAATCTTATTTTTTGAGCAAAAATTTTTAAGAACTGATATAAATTTTTTTTCCTTTTCTACGATTTCTAGCCTTGTTAACCCACTAGATACGTAATTATCAGACAAATAATAATTTCCACTAGAAATATAAACTAGTTCATATTTTTTTTTAATTTTAATAATTTTCTCCTGATTAGAACGAATATTTCCAAATGGTATGATTTTTCCTTTGATAAACTTATTGTATAATTTTCCGATAAACCTGTTTTGAACAAACATTAAATCTACGTAAAAATTTTTTTTTTTTCTAAAGCTTAAATTATCAAATATATCACTTATTTGACCTCTTCTACTATTTTGGATAAATATTTTCTTTCCATTATTTAATATTAATTCGTAGAAAAATTTATTATTGTCTATTAAAGTAATTAGAATTTTTGGATCAACATAATCTATATACTCTTTTAAATACCCTCTATAAGTAAACTTCAACTTTAAAAAAGCTTTTATTAATATTCTAAGATTTATAGTTTCATATCTTGTATCTAAAGTATGAAATTTATAATTTTTGAATGTTTTCTCTATCAATTCAGTTGAGTGACTATCAAATATGAGATTTCTTGTTTTCGGGGGTAATGATACTTTATATTTTGCTTTAATAATGCATAGAAATATGTAAGAAAATCTTGATAGAAACATCTAAATTAAATCTTGAAGCCTGAGCTTTTGGCATCCTCATAGAAATTTTTCACTGTCTCTTTTGAATAATCTTCAGGTGAAATACTATTTAAGTTTTTGAGTTTCTTAATCATAGAAGATCCCATTGTTATAATGTCAGAATTCGAGTTGATGGCGTTTATATAATCGTATGGCTGTCTACAACTTGCCCACAAAATTCTGCATTTTGAATTAGAATGAGTATATTCTGTAATTTCTTTAAGCTTCTGATTTGCATCAATACCAATATCAAATAGTCTACCTGCGAAAACTGACAATATTGTATTAGTATTTTTTACAACATTAATTATCTCTTTTATCTGTTCCTGAGTAAAGATTGCAGTGATGTTTAATTTAATATTTTCTTTGATAAGTTTTGATATTAAATTTGTTGAAAATTTTCCATTAGTATAAGTAATCGGTATTTTAACGGAAATATTTTTGGATAAAGATGCAATTTTTTTTGCTTGATCATAACATGTCTTTTCATCATCACCAAAAACTTCAATAGAAACTGATTTGTCACCAGTAAATTTTAAAATTTCTTCTGTGAATTTAATATAATTTTTAGCCTTAAGTTTTTTAAATAAACTTGGATTGAAAGTGTACCCATCAATATTTTGTAAATTTTTGATTTCATCAAGTGTAGGTCCATCAGCAAATAATTTAATTTTTTTCATATTATTTATTTGTATCTAAAAATATACATATAGCATGTAAAATTGACATGTGCGCTTCTTGTATAATTGCCGTATTATTATTTTTGACATGTATATATATATCGGAAATTTTTTTTAACTCCCCGCCCCCTTTACCGATTAAAGAAATAATTTTTAGACCTTTTCTTCTTCCTTCATTAGCAGCACTTATCAAATTCATTGATGCTTTTGATTTTTTGTCACCGCCGCCCGTTGATAAAAAGAACAAAATATCTCCTTTTTTTCCATTTGCCTTAACTTGTCTTTCAAAGAAAGTATTAAAATTAAAATCATTCGACCACGCAGTCATAGCTGCGTTGTTTGTAGTTAAAGAAATCGCAGAAAAAGGTTTTCTTTTTTTATTATTGAAAGTACACACCAACTCTCCAGTAAAATGTTCAGCGTCAGCACACGATCCACCGTTTCCTACTACTAGTAATTTTTTTTTATTATTATTACATTTTATAATTTCCTTTGAAATTTTTATAATATCATTCTCATAATTTAATAAACTTAATAAAGTCCTAGATGAATTTTTAAAATGTTCCTTAATAGATGATTTCATTTAATTAAGCTCCTCGACAAGTTCGATCAAAGTTCCTTCGGGAGCACGACAAAATGTTAGCAAAACATTGCCATCTGCTGAAACTTTTGGTGGACAAATAAATTTAATTCTTTTTTTTAACATATTTTTGTAAGTTTTCTTAAGATTAAATACGCTAAATGCCATATGAGAGATCCCTATTTCAGAAATATTATATTTTTTTCTTTTATTCTTTTTTAAGTGAGACTTATAATAGAGTAATTCAATCATTGATTTATTGTCGGGAGATGTAAGCTTAATAGTTTTTACTTTGGTATTGTTTAAATTACTTATAGCATCAGTGGTTTCACCGCTTTCAAGCATTTGTTTTTTAATCTTAAATCCTAATAAGCTTCTATAAAACTTCAGTGATCTATTTAAGTTATCTGTAACTATTCCGGTATGTCTAACGTTTTTTATTTTCATATTTGTTTTGTAATTTTTCCAGTGATTTCCTAATAGCTTTGAGTGAAAATTTCAAAGCATTTTTATTTATTACCAAAGGTGGGCCAAATTTGATTGACTCACGCCCAGTATTTACCAAAAGAATATTATTTTTGTAACATTCATGACAAACAAAATCTGCAACAGATGTGGAGCTAAGGTTTTTATATTTTTTCATTATCAATGCTGAAACAAGCCCTTTTCCAAAAGCATAGCCTATAATATTAGGAAAGTCTGTTTGAAGTTTTTTTAAACCTTTAAGAAAGAAATTTCCAAGATTTTTTGATTTGTTTACTAACTTTTTATTTTTTATTTCATCAATAACAGCAATGCCCGCCGCACAGCTTAAAGGATTTGCAGAGTGTGTGGATTGTAAGTATCCGCCTTGGATATCCATAATTTTACTTGAAGTAATTACTCCAGATAATGGCATTCCAGAACCCATTCCTTTTCCACAACAAATTATGTCTGGTACAAAGTTGTAATGTTCAAAAGCAAATTTTTTTCCAGTTCTAGCAAATCCCGACTGCATCTCATCCATTGTGATAAGTATATTATTTTTTTTTGCAAACTTAATTAAACATTTAATATATTTCTCAGGATAAAAAAGTGAACCCCAACCTTGAAATGCTTCTAACATAATACCTGCAATTTTTTTTTTATAATTAAATCTTTTCCCGAATGTTTTTTCTAAAGATTTTCTAAAAAAAGTTTCACTATTATTTTTTAAAAGCCAAGGATAAGGAAACTCAATATGATAAATATTCTTATCTTTGTATCCAATCCAATTAGTTTGGGATTTGAAACCTGACATCATTAATGCTCCTAATGTTCTCCCATGCCAACTTCCATTCATCGAAATAATACCTTTTTTTTCTTTATTAATTTTTTGTCCATTTAATCTCATGAGTTTTAAAGCTGCTTCTGTTGCTTCTGTTCCAGATGACATTAAATAGCATTTGTTCAATTTTTTTCTTCCAACAAATCTTATTAATTTTTTAATATATTCAAACCTGAATTTATTATAATAAACGTAACTGTGAGATAAAGGAGAGTTTAAAACCTCTTTAATTTTTTTTTTAAAGGTTGGATTTGAGTGTCCAATATTGCTTACAAAAATAGATGATGTGAAATCAATACACTTTTGATTTTTTTCATTCCAAATATTAAACCCTTTGGCTTTTTTCCAAAAAACCTTTAAATTAGGTTTCATTGATGGGGGCTCGAATTTAAAAAATTTTTTTTCAATGTTAATCATTTATCTAGGTCTATAATATTTTTTAGATTTCATAATAAATTTTGAATAAAGTAAATCATTAGGATAATCAATATCAATATAATTATTTTTACAAACATATGCTAACGATTTATCGCCATATGTTTTTCCTTTAATTAAATTTTTTGTTTTAAGAATATCTACTAATCCATTAGCGCTGTAAGTTTTGTTATATTTTTGTCGAGGTAAATTAGCTTTGTCAATTTTAAAAGTATTACTGCAGATACAACATAATTTTTTATTTCTAATCTCAAACGTCTTATAACTTGTTTCAGGCATTTTACTTATTGATCGAAGAGAGGAATAAGATTTCTTTTTTTTAAAAAATATTTCAATTGCATTATTTAATTCTTTTAAAACTCTTCCAGGAGTATTTGCTCTTACAAGTAAAAAAAACTCTGGGATACTTATTTTTTTTCGGCTTAAAAACTTTATGATCTCTTGAAAAAAATCGTTATCTGTTGCTTTATCGCTTGAATTTTTTTTGGATCTTAAATGTAAAATATCCGGATTATATTTTTTGGCAATTTTAAGATATTTTATTGAGTCACTACTAAATACTGTTTTTTCAGAACGTTTTATATGTTTGCTTATTGATAAAGCATAGCCGATTAAAGGTATGCCGTTTAAATATTTTATATTTTTGTGTTTAATAGATTTAGAGCCAGATCTAGCTGGAACAACTGTATAGAATGAGTTTTTCTTTATTTTAAGCCTTTTAAATTGCATATTGTTCAATTGTTGAACATATAGTATCATATGATAGTTTGCAAAAGGTTTTTAATATGAATCATGAATTTGAAAATTTTGTTGTTTTAGTTACTGGCAGTTTTAGGGGAAATGGTAAAGCTATATTGCATAAGTTCCTTGATAGTGGAGCAATTGTTTATGGAATTGATAAAAACTATAAGAAAAATAAATCATTTGAAAATTTAAACGAAATAAAGGCTGATTTATCAAATAAACAAGAGCTAAATAGAATATTTAATCACATAAAAAAGAAGGAAAAAAAACTAGATATACTTATCAATAATGCTGGTATTTCACTTAATTTTAATAAAAAAAAACCAATTTTGTATTGGGATAAAACTTTGGCAGTCAATCTCACTATACCCTTTCTAATGTCTCATTATTTTTTATCACTTTTAAAAAAATCAAAAAATGCAAATATTATAAATATATCTAGTTTAGGATCAAAAATTGCCATGTCTAATAATCCTGCTTACAATGCATCCAAATCCGGTTTGCTCGCACTAACATTTAGCTTTGCTTCAGATTATTCAAAATATGGAATACGAGTAAATTCTGTTAGCCCGGGCTATATAAAAACTAACATGACGATGAAATCTTATAAGAATAAAAATAAATATAAAGCTAGAGTAGATAGAATGATGATAAAAAAATATGGATCAACTGATGATATAGCTAATGCTGTATTGTTTTTATGTTCTGCTAAATCAAAGTATATTAATGCTGAAGATTTAGTTGTTGATGGTGGTCTGTTAAAAAAAGGTATTTGATTTTGACGAAAAATTTACAATTTGGATATTTTGAAACTGAAGAACTTAAAGATGTTTATAAATTTAAAAATATCGGAAAAAATGTGCGTATATCCAAAGCGGCAAATATAGTTGGTTCAGAAAATATATCGCTTGGAAATAATATTCGTATAGATAACTTTACTAATATCATTTGTAAAAATGGATACATAAATATAGGTGATCATAATCATGTAGCTTCTGGTTGTTTTATTCTTGGTACTGGCGGGGTTGAAATGGGTGATTTTGTTGGTTTAGCCATGGGTGTTCAAATAATATCTTCTTCTGATAATTATGATGGAAGTACACTTACTAACCCAATGGTAGGAATAGAAAATTCTAAACCTTATACAAAAAAAATAATACTTGGTGACCATAATTTAATTGGAACAAATACAGTAATTTTACCGGGTGCTAAAATAGGTGAAGGTGTATCAGTTGGGGCCCTTACATTGGTAAAAACTGATCAAAAATTGTTAGATTGGTATGTTTATTTTGGAATACCAGCAAAAAAATTAAAGAAAAGAAAGAAAGATTTATTGTTTTTAGCAGAAAATTTTAAAAAAGGTTTAAAATGAAAATTAAATATCCAAAAAAATTAAATGAAAAAGAGATCAAGAAATTTTTTTCTTCTCATGGTATGGAAGATTTAATAATGTTCCCTAGGAGCAAAAGTAATTTAATAAATAGTTTTTATAATGATGGCAAACAGCCTGAGCAACCTGATTTTGCTGACCTATATAGGATTTATAAATTTATAACTCTTAATAAAAGAACAACTGTACTTGAGTTTGGTTCTGGTTGGTCTTCTCTTGTAATCGCGGAAGCACTTAGGAATAATAAATTGTATTATAATAACAAAATTAAACATTTAAGAAGAAATAATCCTTTTGAACTTTTTGTTTTAGAAACAAGTAAGAAATATCTTAATATATCAAAAAAAAGAATAAAAAATTTTTATAAAAAAAAGAAGCAGAAAAGTATCAAGGTAAATTGGACTCTTTCAAAAGTGAAAATGCACAACATAAACGGATATATTTGCACTAAGTACAATAAAGTCCCATTATGTAACCCAGATTTTATATACTTGGATGGACCGTCGCAATTTGACGTAAAGCGTTCCTCTAACAATTTTACTACAGCTCACAAAGACTTAATGCCAATGGTAGGTGATATTCTATCGATAGAATTTTTTTTAATTCCGGGAACTATTATTCTTTCGGATGGGAGATCAGCAAATATCGAGTTTCTCATGAAAAATTTTAAAAGAAAATGGCATCACAAAAGACTTAAAAAAGAGGATCAACATTTACTAATATTAACAGATAATTCCTTAGGAAGATTAAATGACAGATTAATTAAATTTTATGACAACTGATTTACAACTAAAAAATAAAAAAACTATTATAACTGGTGCTAATGGAGGTATTGGTCAGGCTTTAGTCAAAAAATTTTCTGAACATGGCTCTGATATTGTTGCCTGTGTTAGGAAAAAAAATGAGGATTTTAATAAAAAGGTAGATGAAATTAAAAATAAAAGTAAAAATAATATAAGCATTTATGAATTTGATCTAAGTAATTCAATTGAAACTGAAAAAGAAATAGAAAAAATTTTAAAAGAACAAGAAAATATTGACATTTTAATAAATAATGCTGGCATGAACCAGGTATCACTATTTCAAATGACCACAATGAAGAAGTTTAGAGAAATTTTTGAAATAAATTATTTTAGTAACTTAATAATTACTCAAAAAGTTTTAAAGGTGATGATGAAGAAAAAAAAAGGAAGTATAATTAATATATCATCTAATGCAGCTTTTGAACGTGATATAGGAAGGTCTGCTTATGCTTCAAGTAAATTATCTTTAATTGCTTTAACACAAGTATTGTCGAAAGAATTAGCCAAATTCAATATTAGAGTTAATTCAATATCACCTGGATTGACCAAAACTAAAATGATGGAGGATGTTTCTGATAAAGTCAAAGAGGAGGTAATAAAAAAGATTCCATTAGGCAGAGTTGCTGAACCCAAAGATATAGCTAATGCTGCTTTTTTTTTAGCTTCTGATAATTCAAGTTATATAACAGGTGAAAATTTAAATATTACAGGCGGATATTAAAATGGAAATTTCAAACGAAGAAGTAAAAAAAATAAAAGTTTTATCTAAAAATGTAAGAAAAAATATATTACGGATATCATTGGGTGCTGGAGCTAGCAGTTCACATTTTGGGGGTTCTTTGTCTACTGTAGAAATATTGTCTACTTTGTATAGTAAGGTTTTAAATTTTGATGTCCAAAAACCTTTATGGGAAAAAAGAGATAGATTTATATTAAGTAAGGGACATGCTTGTTTAGCATTTTATGCGTTGCTTTGTGAATTTGGATATGTGAACAAAAATGATTTAGATAAGTTTGAGAAAAACGGAAGTTTTTTATTAGGACATCCGGTGATTAACAAAAAAATAGGAATAGAATTCTCAAACGGTAGTTTAGGAATGGGTTTGTCTTTAGGAATAGGAGTAGCTATTTCTTTGATAAAAAGAAATTTAAAGAATAAGGTTTTTGTTATGATTGGTGATGGTGAATGTAATGAGGGATCTGTGTGGGAAGCTGCAATGTCTGCACCCCATTTTAAAATTAATAATTTAACGGCAATATTAGATAACAATAAATTACAACAAACTGGATCAAACATGGAAATTATGTCTACAGAAAGTTTAGAAAATAAATGGAAAAGTTTTGGTTGGGAAGTTTTAGTAATAGATGGTCATAATATTAGTGAAATTTTTTCTGCATTCAATACTAAAACTTCGAAGCCTAAAATGATTTTAGCCAAAACTGTTAAGGGAAAGGGATTTAGTTTTTCAGAGAACAATAATGAATGGCATCATAAAATTTTAACAAAAAATCAATATGATGAAGCTCTAAAGGAGTTAGATGACAAATAAAGAGTTTTTAAACGTGCCAAATTTGAAAATTTGGTCAAAAATAGGAATGAGAGCTGCTTTTGGTTTAATTTCTATTGAGATTCTTAAAACAGATAAAAATTTTTTCGTTGTAACTGGGGATGTGTCAACTTCTGCAGGGTTAGACAGGTTCAGAAAAAATTATCCTGATAATTTCATTGATGTTGGTATTGCTGAACAAAATTTATTAGGTATAGCCGCTGGTTTAGCTAGTGAGGGACATAATGTTTTTACAACAACCTTTGCGCCATTTCAAACAATGAGATGTTGTGAGCAAATAAAAGTTAATCTTGGCTATATGAAACAAAAAGTTTGTATGGTTGGACTAGCAAGTGGTTTAGTTCTTGGTACACTAGGTTATACTCATTGTTGTATAGAGGATATAGGCGTTTTAAGATCGATACCAAATCTTAATATTATCTCACCTGCAGATTCTGGGGAATTAGCAAAGGCATTAATTGCTGCAAAGGAAAACGATAATTCAACATACATAAGATTAACGGGATCTAGTAATTTAAATCAAATTTACACTGAAGACTATGACTTCAGTATAGGCAAGTCTATAACTTTGAGAGAGGGTAAAGATCTTGCTTTAATAGCAACTGGGTCTTTGGTAGGTGAGGCAATTCAATGTGCATCTTTATTAGAGGGAGATAATATCTCTTGTGAAGTTGTAAATTTTCATACGATAAAACCAATAGATTTTAAAAAAATTGAAGAATTATCAAAAAAATTTAAAATAATAATAACATTAGAAGAACATAATATAATCGGTGGATTAGGAAGCGCTGTAGCTGAAGTTCTCTCAAAGGTTAAAAGTTCAACTCAACAATTGTTTTTTGGAGTAAATGATACGTATAGTGAGGGTGGCGAGTATGAATATCTATTGGATAAATTCTCTTTGAGTGCTAATAGGGTATACGAAAAAATAAAAAAATTAAATATTTAAATGAACGATAAAGCAACATATAAAGAAATTTTCAAAAAATCTTTAAATATATCTGATGATAAATTATCAGATGGTTTAAAATATAATGAAATAGAAGAGTGGGACTCGATTGGGCATATGAGCCTAATGTCTGCACTTGAAGAAGAATATAAGATTAGTTTTGAAACAGATGATATAATAGACTTTAGCTCTTTTAAAAAAGGTATTGAAATATTAAAAAAATACAAAATTGAAATCAGATGAATAAAAAAAAATTATATAATTCTTTTTGGAAAAATGGTTACGTAATTATTAAAAACTTAATTTCAAAAGAGGAGATAAGTAGAATTTATTCCCAAATTAATGATCTTTTAGATATTTCTTTAGATAAAAAAAATGGAACTTTTACCTCAAAAAGTTTAGATAAGAAATACTTATATCTGAAAGAAAAAAGTCCCAAATTAAAATCTCATATGTACGATTTAACAAAATATTGTGATAGTTTAATAAAAATTGCGGGTTCACAAAAATTGTTGAAAATTAGTAAACTTTTGTTAGAGTCAAAAACAGTTTTCGTTGATACTCCTCAGGTTAGAATTGACCACCCTAAAGAAAGACTAAATTTACCTCAGCACCAAGAGCTAAATCAAATTTCAAAAGACGTAATTACTTTTTGGATACCCTTGGTAAATATTTCAAAAAAAAATGGAGGTATATATTTTAGACCTAAGACACATGAACTTGGTCACGTAAAATATAAAAACTCACATCTTTCAGCTATGCAAGGGGGAAAGAAAAGAGCTAAAATTATTAATCAATTATTTAAAAGAAAAGAATATAGAAAATATAAAAACCTTGCACCTAATCTCAAAGCTGGTGATGCAGTAATTTTTCATTCATTTATTTTTCACGGCACTAATCCAAATCTAAGTAAAAATATAAGATGGATATATATATCTAGACATAATTCAATTAATTCTGCTCCTTATTTGAAAGATGAAACCACAACTTTAAGAATACCTTACGACAAAGATTACAATCTTTTTTGAGCATCAAATGACAAAAAATGTATGTGTTATGGGATTAGGATTTGTTGGCTTTCCAATGGCAATAGCTTTAGCAAATGTTAAAAGTAAAGGATATATTAAGTACAAAGTATTCGGATACGATAACAATAAATACAAAACAAGTTTTTTATTAAATTGTATTAATAAGAGAAAACTTCCATTTAAATCAAACGACAAGATCCTTAAGGATAAATATTTATTCTCTTGTAAATTTAATAAAATTAGAATTTTAAGGGAAGCTTCTGAACTTAAAAAAATGGATGTTGTCATAGTAAGTGTGGGCTTCGATTTCTTAAATAAAGCAAGGCCTTTTGAAAATTTATTAAAATTAATTGAAAATATTACCTTTATAGCAAAAAAAGGATCTCTTATTCTTTTTGAAACTACATTACCACCTGGAACATTTGAGAAAATTTTACTGCCTAAAATTAAATCAATTTTAAAAAAAAGAAAATTTAAGAATTTTGATGTTTCTTTTGGTTACTCGTATGAAAGGATTATGCCTGGACAAAATTATTTTTTATCAATTACTAATAATTATCGATGTTTTAGTGGGGTAGACAAAAAATCATCAAAAAAAGTTGAAATATTTTTAAAATCTTTTGTTAATTATAAAAAATTTCCTTTAAAAAAAATGCATTCGATAACAGAATGCGAAACTGCAAAAGTGCTAGAAAACTCCTATAGGGCAACGAATATAGCTTTGATAGATGAATGGGTAAAATATGCAGATGAACTAAACATAGACTTATTAAATGTTATAAATGCAATTAAATTAAGACCTACCCATTCAAATATAATGTTGCCTGGTTTAGGAGTTGGCGGATACTGTTTGCCAAAAGATGCCCTATTTGCAAAAGAGTCTGCTAATAAAATAATAAAAAAAAATTTAAGATTTCCATTTATTGATTTAACTTCAAAAATCAATCAGAACATGCCCTACTCGTCCTATCTCTTTATAAAAAAAAGAATAAAGCATTTAAAAAATAAAAAAATTTTAATCTTAGGTGCGAGTTATAAAAATGATATAGGAGATTTACGTAATAGTCCCTCTTTAAAGTTAAAGGAAATATTAAAGAGAAACGGTTCTAAAATATTTATGCACGATCCATTTTTAAAACTGAAAGATATTAGTTCTGGAAAAATACCATCATTTAAAAAATTCAATATTATTTTGTTCTGTGTAAAGCACAAAAATTATTTAAATCTTAATTTAAAAATTTTTTCAAAAAAAAACGTTTATTTTGATTTGAATAATGTTTTAAAAAACAAACAAATAAATTTTTTGAATAAGAATAAACATAAATTGTTTATATTGGGAAGAGATGTCTAAAAATATTTTGATTACTGGTGCAGCTGGTTTTATAGGATTTAACTTAGCTAAAAGATTAAGTGAAAAGAACTTTAATTTAACACTAATTGATAACTTATCAAGAGGTAGAACTGACGGGGATTTCAAAAAATTATGTAAAAAAAAAAATGTCAATTTTAAAAACGTTGACTTAACAAAATCTTTTATTTTAAAAAAAAAATTTTCACATGTTTTTCATTTAGCATCAATAGTTGGTGTAAAAAACGTAATTAAAAACCCTACTAAGACATTAGAAACAAATGTTAAATCTACTTTAAATTTAATGAAATCTATCTCAGTTAAAAAAACAAAAATAGTTTTTTTTTCAACAAGTGAAGTTTATTCTCCTCTTATAAAATCAAAAAAAAAATTTTTTCCATCAAAAGAGGTGGATACTCTTATTATTCCTAGATATCCCTCTAAGCGAGACTCATATCTTATTTCTAAGCTTGTAATTGAAAATATAGTTACTCAATCTAAACATAAATCTCTAATATTTAGACCTCACAATATATATGGCCCTAGAATGGGTTTTGCACATGTGGTTCCTGAATTAATTCAAAAAATAAATAAAAAAAAAAAATGTATTGTTTATTCTCCTAATCATTCGAGAGCTTTTTGTTTTATTAAAGATGCGATTGAACAAATAATTAAATTAAGTTTTAAAGAAAGTTCGTATAATAAAATATATAATATAGGCAATATGAACGAGGAAATAAAAATTTTAAAATTAGCAAATTTAATAAAGGAAAAAATGAAAAAAGATTGCCTTATTGCCCCTGGAAGTATTACGATAGGATCTCAAGCTAGAAGAGTTCCTGATATGAGTAAAACACAAAATCAAATAGGAAAAATCAATTATACAAACTTATCTAAAGGTCTAGACGAGACAATTAAATGGTATTTAAAATGAAGAATATAAATATTTTCGAACCAACAATTTTTATTGAGTCTAGAAAAAAACTTGCTGAAAGTTTGAAAGATAATCAAATATCAACACACAGCAAAACAATAATTAATAAATTTGAAGCTAATATTTCAAAAATAGATGGTTCAAAAAAAACTGTAGCTTTAAACTCTGGGAGTACAGCTCTATTTCTAAGCATGAAAGCTTTGGGGATAAAAGAAAACGATCTTGTAATTATGCCATCTTATACTTTCGTAGCAACTGCTAATGCTGCTGTTTTAAATAAAGCTCAACCTTGGTTTTTTGATATAGAAAAAAATTCTATAACACTTGATCTTGTACAGGTTTTTAACACTCTTTTAAAAAAAACTTATAAAAAGGGAAAATTTTATTACCACAAAAAAACTAAACAAAGGGTCTTTGCAATTTGTCCTGTGTATACTTTGGGCTTTATTCCAGATTTAATAAAGATAAAAAAAATTTCAAAAAAATTTAACTTAAAGATTATTTCTGACGCAGCCTGCGCATTAGGTTCAAAATTTCAAAACAAAAAAATTATTAAATATTCTGATGCTGTTTGTTACTCATTTAATGGAAATAAATCAATAACTTCAGGAGGAGGCGGAGCGGTGTCAACGAATAATGTTAACTTGGCAAAAAAGATTCAACTATTTTCAACTAACTATAAAACTGGAAATTATTTTCATTCTAATTTAGGGTTTAATTTAAGAATTACTGGAATTCATGCTGCTTTAGGCTTAGGTCAAATAAAAAATTTTAAAAAAATAGAAAACATCAAAAGTAAGATATACAATAAGTATCTTTCTTTTTTTAAAAAAAATAATTTCAACACTTTTTATCCTCAAAAAAATACGAAACACATTCAATGGCTGAATTTTTTAATTTTAAAAAATAACATAAAAAAACATATTTTTTTAAAAGCAAAAAAAAATAAAATTAATTTAAATTATTTTTGGATGCCAATGCATCTTCAGCCCTATTTAAAGAAAAATCTAAAAGAAAGTCTAGCGAATACACAATTTATTTGGAAAAAAATTTTAGTCTTACCATCATCATTACATCTGTCAAAAAAAGAATTTGATAAAATTTTCAAATTTTTGGAAAAAATTAAGAAATTTTAAATTTTTTAATTTGTTTTGTAATTAGATTATGTATTTTTTGATTTCTGGAAACTATTAATTCACCTTTGCTGATATCTTTGCCGCCTCTAAAATTTGTAATTATGGCACCAGCATTTTTCAATATTGGTATCAAAGGTATAATATCATAATCCTTTAACTCTGCATCAATGATTATATCTATTTTACCTTCAGCTAATAAACAATAATTATATGCATCTAAACCAGAAAATTTTTTAATTCCATTAAATTTTGTTAAAAATTTTAAAAAATTTTTTTTAAAAACTGGATAATGAGAATTTATAGCTAGTCTTAGATATTTAGATTTATTTTTTTTTTGTACTAATAATTTTTTTTTGTTTATTTTCAATTAAGAAAGATCTTAGTCCGTCTGAAAAAAACAATTTTTTTAACATAGGAAAATTTGCAAATCCCACTGTTGGAGTATTATTTATAGTAAATCCTAATAAGTTTGACCATGTTGGAATTCCCATTAAAAAAGCCTTAGTTCCATCTATTGGGTCAATTACCCATTTATATTTTGAATTAGTAATTTTATTTTTTTTTTCTTCTGAGATAATTTGATGATCAGGAAAATTTTTCGATATTAATTGAAATAAAGATTTTTCTATTTTTAAATCAAAGTAAGTAACTGGATCGACTTTTTTTCTCGATTTTGATTTATAATTTATCTTTTTTTCTCTTACGGGATTAATTTTATCAAGTAAGGGCTTTAACTTATTAAAGAATAAATAAACAGCTTCTTTTTTCATTATTATTGTTCAAATATTGAACGCTACACAATTTTGTATTATTATACAATACATATTTTAATATAATTAATTATGTTAATCGTGTATAAAACTTTTAAACTAAAGCATAAACAATGAATGAATTAATAAAACTAAGTACTGGTAAAGAAATAGGCGGAAACTCTGGCACTTACATAATCGCTGAGATCGGCATTAATCATAATGGCAGTTTTGACATTGCAAAAAAACTAATAATTGAGTCAGCTAAAGCTGGCGTTGATGCTGTAAAATTTCAAAAAAGGGATGCTGGTGAGATTATGATAAGCTCTAAAATAAATCAAAATCCTATAGGGTATTTAAGCAAAAATGAAAATGACATTTCAAAGGAGCAACCAAAATATGGATCTTGGTCATATCCAGACTTAAGAGTGGAATTAAGTGAAAAAGATTTTATTGAACTTCAAAAAATTTCAAAAAATGAGGGAGTGGATTTTTTTGCAAGTCCATGGGATGAAAAAAGTTTAAACTTTTTAGTTCAAATCAATGTACCAGTTATTAAAATACCTAGTGTTGAAATTAAAAACCTAAATTTTATTGAAAAATGTTCTCAACAAAAAAAACCAATTATTTTAAGCACTGGTACAGCTAATCAAGAGGACGTTGATAAAGCTTTAAGCATTTTAAAGAAAAACTGTAATGAAATAATTTTGTTGCAATGTACATCTTCATACCCAAGTAAGTTTAATGAAATCGATCTTAACGTAATTAACACTTTTAAAAATAAATATAAAATACCTATTGGTTTTTCAGGACATGAACCAGGTATCAACGTAGCAATAGCAGCTGTTTCTGTAGGGGCTAAAGTAGTTGAAAAACATGTAACGTTAAACAAAAATATGAATGGGACGGATCATTTGGCATCTATAGATATGGCGGAATTAAAAAAGATGGTCGATGGTATAAGAGAAGTTGAAAAAGCCATGGGTGGATTTAAGAAAGTAAATTACAAAAGTGAGGAAGTTTTAGTTTCTATTCTTGGGAAGTCTTTGGTGATGAAAAAAGATACAAAAAAAGGCTCAAAAATTACTGAAGATAATTTAACTACTAAAGGACCCCCGACAGGCATAAGGGCAGAAAAGTTCTATGAAGTCCTAGGGAAAAAAATTTTAAAAGATAAAAAGAAAGACGAAATTTTGTTTCAAGGTGATATTGAATAAAAAGGTAAAAAAAATGTCTCTGCCTCCTTGTGTAATTATGGCTGGAGGTCTTGGCAAAAGACTTGGTTCAATAACAAAAAATACTCCTAAACCAATTATAAAAATTAAGAAGACACCTTATATTGTTTACTTATTTAATTGGTTGAAAAAAAATGGTTTTAGAAAATTTTATATTTTTACCTCATTTAAAAAAGAGAAAATTAACGAGGTAATTAAAAATTATTTTTTAAGAAATAAAAAGTTAAAATACAGAATATTTATAGATAAAAAAAGATCTGGCACTTTTAAGGCCTTGAATGATCAGTTGCAATTTTTAGATAATATTTTTTTCTATACAAATGCAGATGAAATAGCTGACTTTAATATTAAAAAAATGTTTAAAACATTTATGAAATCGCAAACAGGAATAACTTGCTGTGTTTTAAAAGCTAAAAATGGTAAAATTAGCTTGAATAAAAAAATAGGAATAATTGATAAGGTGTACAATAAAAATAAAGAAAAATACATTGATTGTGGGTATAAGTTTTTTTCAAAAAAAATATTTAAAAAAACAAACAGGAGTTTTTCGAAAGTTGAACATTTCTTATATAACGAATATTTAAAAAAAGAAGATATAAGTTTTTTTATCTTAAAAAAACTTCCACTAAGAATTGATACAGCTTTAGATATAAAAAGAACTACAAAATTTCTAAATGAATAAAAAGATAACAATTATAACAGGAGCCGGTCAGGGTATAGGAAAATATATCGCCAAAAACTTGAGTGATGATTTTGACTTAATTATAATTTCAAAATCACATAATTGTAAAAAAGTTTCCGAAGAAATCAAAAAGAAAAATAAAAAAAATTATAGGAAAGTAAGTTTTAAAATTTTAAATTTTGAAAAAAAATTAGATTTAAATAAAAAATTTTTAAATTTAAAATTTTCACAATATCAAAAAGTAAATTTAATCTTATGTGCAGGAGTTGTTGATTACAGTAGAACAAGTTATCTTGATATTAACGATTGGAAAAAAATATTTAAAATAAATTTATTTTCAAACATATCATTTATAAACTTCTTTAAAAAAAAACTTAGAAATAAATTAAAAAAAATTATAGTATTTTCTGGTGGTGGAGCTGCAGGTCCATTTAAAGAATTTCCAATCTATTCTGCCAGCAAGACAGCCTTAATTAGAGCTATCGAAAATATTTCGCTTGATAAAAAATCAAAAACTGACGTATTTGCTATTGCGCCGGGAGCAGTTAAAACCAAAATGTTAAAAAAAGTTCTTTCTAGAGCTAAAGTCAAGAAAAGATCATCAATGGATGATGTTTTTAAATTTATAAATTATTGTTTAAATAATGACACTAAAAAATTTAACGGAAAATTAATCAACATAAGAGATAATATTTTTAAAATTAAAAAAAACAATAACGATAATTATCTAAAATTACGAAGGTCAGAATGAATGTGCTTTTTATAGGATTGGGTTATATGGGCTTAGAAAGGCTGAAGATTTTTAGAAAATTGAAAAAAAAATTTAAGATTAATAATTTTTTTTTCTATGACCCATTCTACAAAAATAAAGATAAAAAATTAATAAAGCTAAACAAATTAACCCCACAAATAATTTCGGATTATAATATAGATATTTGTGTAATTTCCACACCTCATTTTCTTATAAAAAAATATTCTATACTTTGTCTCCGGTCAAAGCGAAAAGTCAATTTGATAATTGAAAAACCTTATGGACGTAATCTAGAGGAAAGCAAAGAAATTTCAAAGCACCTAAAAAAGAATCAAAGAATATTTATAGGTCTTAATTATAGATTTTTTCAAGGCATTAGTAGAATGTTAAAAGATATTAAGCATAAAAAATTTGGAAAAATTTATTCAATTGATATTAATTTTGGGCATGGGCACAATCCAGCTATAAAAAAAACCTGGAAACTTGATAAAAAACTAGCTGGGGGCGGAGCAATTCTTGATCCTGGGATTCATGTATTAAATCTTATCCAGCTAATAACAAAATTTGATGTAAAACTAATAAATGTTTATAAAAAATGTAATTTTTGGGATACTGGCGTAGAAGATAACGCGTTTATAATTTTATCATCCAAAAAAATACCTTTAATTACTATTAAGTTATCAACTACAATGTGGAGAAGCACGTTTCAAATTCAAGGCAACGGCAGCAAAGGTTATTGGAGAATTAACGGTAGAGGAAGAAGTTACGGACCCCAAACATACGTTACTGGTAAGAGATGGGGATGGTTAAAAGGAAAAAAGCAAAAATCCACAGAACAAATACACTCTGACTCTAATGAAAAAGATGTTTTTTTGAGAGAAACCGTTGAAATACTTCAGTCCATAAAAAAAGGGGGAGATAAAAAAAGAGTTTGCGATGATAAAGAGGCAATTAAAACAATGATGCTTTTAAAAAAAATATATGCCTTCTAAAAATTGTCTTATCTTATCGCTACTTCCTAAACATCCTGTAAAATCTGGAATGCAGAACACTGTATTCTATTTGAACAAATTTTTAAGCCAAAAAAATAATACAAAATTTTTAAATATTTCTTCAACGAATATTATTGATCCTATTTTAAATCTTAAGCATTCTAAAATTGTTGAAAAAAAAATACAAAAAGCGATAGAAACATTTAAGCCAAGACTAATTTTTGTTAACTCCTCAAAAATGCTTTATCTATATCGAAAGATTCTCTTACATAATAAAAAATTTTATAAAGTCATATTAGTAGTTCATGATTTATATTTTTTCAGAAAAAAATTTTTTAAACAGGTTGGTGTTAAAGATAAAACTCTATTATCTAATTTTTCTGAAGTAAAAACAATTAGAAAAGTTGACTACATAATTGATTACTCTTTGGATGAGAAAAAATATTTATTATCTAAAAAAATAAGTAAAAAAAAATTCATTTTTACAAGAACACCAATTAATTTTTTTGGCAATTCAAAGCCAATAAAAAGCTATTATGATTTATTATATATCGGGAGTAATTGGAAGCAGAATGATTTATCTTTAAAATGGATAATCAAAAATATTATTAGGAAATTAGAAAATAAAAAACTTCTAGTTATTGGTGTTAAAAAACCTAAAAAAAAAATTAAAAATGTCTTCTTTAAGAGTTATCAAAGAAAATATTTGAAAAAATGTAAAATAGGTCTTGGAATAGTTAAATTTGGATCTGGGAGAAAAGTAAAAATATTTGAAATGTTGGGTTCGGGAATTCCAGTAGTAACCAACATAAATTTAAAAGATTATGGATTAAAAAATAAAAGACATTATATTTATGTGAAAAAAGAAAAAGAGTATCTTAAAATTATAAATAAATTATTCTTAAACAAAAAATTAATTAAATCTTTATCTAAACACAGTTATAAATGGTCAAAATATAATTCTAATTACAAATTTGCATTTAGAAAACTTAAATTTCTTTAAATACAAAAGTCACTCCAAATAGTGTTCAAGTAAATTTCTTAAAATAATAATTCTCAATTATAACTCCGTCTAAATTTGAATTTTCAAAGACATAAAATGCGTCTTTAGCTGTTCTTACAATTGGTAAACCATGTAAATTAAAACTTGTATTCAATAAAGCTCCTACACCGCTAATTTTTTTAAATTCTCGAATTAATTTATAATATTCAGGGTTATTTACTTTATCTACTTTTTGAGGTCTTACAGTGTAATCAGCTGGATGAATAGCTGCTTGTAGATTTTTTCTTCCAAGTTTTGTACTATTAAAAGCCATTGTCATAAAGTCTGCATTTATTTTTTTTTTATTAATAACGTACTTATTAAAATCTTCCTTAATAATGGAAGGAGTAAAAGGCATCCAGAAATCTCTTTTTTTAATTTTTATATTAATTTTTCTTATATTTGAGAAAAATCTTGGGTCACATAAAATTGATCTATTGCCGAGTGCTCTCATACCAAATTCCATTCTTCCCGAACATCTGCCTATTATATTTCCTTTAAAGATTTCTTTAGCTATGTATTTTGCAGTTATATTTTTTTTAATTAAATATTTGTTTTTTAATTTTTTTTGTTTAATAAATTTTTCTATCTCTAATTTTGTTATTTGAGGTCCTAAGTAAATATTATCAATATGTTTGATATAATTATCTTTATTTAAATTTTTTTTTTCACAATAGTCACTCGCTGATTTAAAACATGCTCCAATAGATAAAGAGCTATCTCCAGCAGTGACAGGTATAAGAACTTTATTGAATTTTTTGTTTAAATTTAAACTCATTCCGGCTTTAATATTTTGGGCTACGCCACCAGAAAAATAAAAAGTTTTTAATTTAAGTTTTTTAGTACAGGAGTAAAACCACTCAAATAATTTTTTTTCAGTAAATTTTTGTAAAGCACCAGCTATAACGTCAAACCTAAATTTTTTTAATTTATTCTGAAGGTGAAAATAAAGATCTTTAGGTTTTTTTTTAAATATTACTTTAAGTCCTTTAATTTTCAAAATTTCATCAAAATATTTAAAGCATTTGTTTGTCTCGTCATTTGTGGCATACGGCGCTAGTCCCATTACTTTGTATTCGTGTTGAGCTGGTTTCATCTTTAGTAGAGCTGTAGTATATTTATAAATATTTCCTATATGATTATCTAAGGAATAAGATTTTAATTTAAAATTACCTTTTTGAATTGTGCTTACTGATCCTCTAGAGTAGTCACCAATACCTTCACATGTGATAGCAATACCATCTTTCCTATTTGGGAAAAAAAAGTAGGAATAATATTTATGACAATCTTCATGAATTTGAATTTTAATTTTATCTTTGTTAATCTTTAATAAAGAGGAAATTTTATCTTTTCTACGATCTCTAAAAATTTTTGTATCTCTTATTTGTTTATAATTTTTTAGAATTCCCTTGTAGTTATAGATTGTATCTTTATTCTTAATTTTATTTTTGAAAATTTTATAATAATTTGGTTTTTTATTTTTATAAAAAAGATTAAACCAATATTGATCTTGCTCCTCTATATGATTTTCCACCGAGAAATTCGTCTCTCTTTTAAGTCTAGTTACTATAGGTGAAAGATTATGAGTTGCTAATGAGACTTCATTAATATCATTGGTTTTGATTGATAAAAATTTTAATCCGCTTTTTATTGAATTTATGGGTAGACCGTAATCAGTTTTGAAGTTTGAAAATCTTTCTTCTTGTGCAGCGTAAACAATTTTTCCATTTATCATGAAAGCTGCAGAACAATCAAAACCGTCATGAATACCTAATATTATACGTTTTTTTTCAACTGTATTATTCATAATGAACTTTTCATTATTTTATTGTCACAAATACTTTTTACCTAAAATTTTTATCAGTGCATAAATCAAGCCAATTGAGCTATTAGTACTGGTCAGCTACACGCGTTACCGCGCTTCCACATCCAGCCTATCAACGTAGTGGTCTACTA
>MDTA01202160.1_pt1 | contig 32507 bp, 29 predicted proteins | sample 811151 | NCBI WGS metagenome assembly MDTA01 (sample SAMN05326648, study PRJNA326480) | marine metagenome | isolation source: seawater | place: Indian Ocean: South | collected 2010
ATGAAAATACTTCTCAAAAAATTAAGCTTTTTAAAATAAATGAGATTTACAATATTTTGCCAAGTAAAAAGAAGGATATATCAATATTATCACTAAAGATTTCAGAGGAAATTAAAAAAAAATTACAATTACATAATCAAAATAAAAGTTTTTTAAATTTAAGGTTATTTTTAGAAATTGATAATATTAAAAAAATTCAAGAAATAAATATTTTTAATACCTTTGAAAAAATTGAAAATAAATACAAAGACAATGATTTTGTTTATGTTAAAGATAAAAATTACATTATTGATAAAGGTTTATGGATTGCCAATAATCCTATTATAATTCCAGATGGTTTTAATTTAATTATTAAAGAAGGTGCTGAGGTTTATTTCGATAAAAAATCTTATATATTAATTAATAATGGCAAACTTCTATCAAATGGAAGCTATAATTTTCCAATAAAACTTAGTGCACTTGATGATAGCTGGAGGGGTATTTTTGTTAAAAGTAAAAATAAAGATTCGACTCTTAAGTATACAAATATTTATAAAACAAACTATTTTAATAATGATGAAAATTTTTTAACAGGAGGTGTCACATTCTATAATTCCAATGTTGAAATAAATAATTGTATATTTGATTCATCTGTAGCAGAAGATACTATCAATATTGTTAATTCAAAATTTAATATTAAAAATAGTGAGTTTAAAAATAGTATATCAGATGGAATTGACCTAGATTTTTCTTTTGGAGAAATAAAAAATACAAACTTTTCTAGAATTGGAGGTGATGCGGTAGATTTATCAGGATCAGATTTAAAAATTAAAAAATTAAATTTTTCAAGTATAAAGGATAAATCAATCTCTGCAGGAGAAGCAAGTAAATTAATTGGAAAAGAAATAACTATAAATAACTCTTATATTGGTATTGCATCCAAAGATGCAAGTTTAGTTGAATTAAATAATATTAATATTTTAAATTCAGAAATTGCAGACTTAGTAACATATAAGAAAAAATCTTTTTATTCGTTTGGTAAAATAAAAATTAATAATTCAAAAATTGATTATAATAAAATATATTCACAAAGAAAAAATTTGATTTCTATTGATGGTAAAAAAAATCAAGATAGTCTTGATTTAAAGAAGTATCTTAAAAAAGATTTAGATTATCCTTTCTTTTATGACAATTTCATAAAATTAATTATTCATAACAAAAAATCAGAAAAAAATAATGATGACTGCTTAAATATGAAATGTTTGTCTAAACACAATATTCATAAGGAATTTTTTTATCAAAATAATATTTTGAATTAACATGAGATATGAGATTAAATTTCCTTTCAACTTCAATGATTTAAATAAGCTAAATACTTGGATAAATGGAATTAAAAATATTAAAAAAATTCATTCAACAAGATATATTAATAATATTTATTTTGATGACGTAAATTTTTCATCTGCACAGGAAAATTTAGCTGGGTTTTCAAATAAAAAAAAAAATAGATTAAGATGGTATAACAGTCTTGATAATGAGTTATCTGATTGTACATTTGAAATAAAAATCAAGCATAATAGATTAAATTATAAAGATCTTTATAAATCTGAAAAAAAAATTGATAAAATTAAATATATTAATTTATTTGATAAAAAGTTAAATCCATTTGTAAACCTATCAAAAAAACAAAAAATAAATCTATTTGAATTAAATAAAAAAATATTTCCAGTCATTCAAAATAAGTACAAAAGAAAATATTTAATTTATAAAAATAAGGTAAGATTAACAATAGATAATGAAATGGAATATACAAACATTAAAAATAATAAAAAAATATATTATTTAAGTAAATTTTACGTCTTAGAAATCAAGTTTAAAGAGGAGGATAAAAACATAGCATACGAAATCTTAAAGTCTGTACCATTTGTAAACTCTAAATTTAGTAAATATATCCATGGATTGAGAGTAATGAATAAAGTAAGTTTTTTTTAAATGAAAAAAACAGTAATATTTTTATTTTCACTCATCATATTTGTTTTTTTATTAGAAATTTTATTAAAAATTAATAAAGATAATTATGTATCAAAAAAAATATTATATAAATACTCCGATAGGGAAAAAGATAAATCTTTAAATTTAAAATTAAAAATTCATGGATATGATTGTATAAAACCAGGTTTTATAAAAAAAATGCAATGGAATCCTAGATATGGTTGGAGTGATAAAAAAATTAACATAAATTGCATTGATAGCCTTTTTCAGGATAATACTGTTAATGTTGCTTTTTTTGGAGATTCAACAGTTGATAATTATGAAACACCTAATTATTTAACATCATTGGAATACTTAACATTTGGTAATAATAAAAAAATCAGAAGTATTAATCTTTCTGAGGGTGGAAGTAGGCTTTCAAATCAAATTGCAATATTTTTGGAATACATACCCAAATTAAAGACAAAACCTAATATAATTTTTTTTATAAATGGCTACCATGAATTTACCAGTATTCAATTTAATGGAAGTCCAAAACATGACTTTTATTGGACTTCTACTGTAAATAATAGAATACACAGCCCTCTTATATTTTTTTCTCAAGTAATTTTAGATAGAAGCGAAATATTAAAATTTATTATTAATAAATTATTAAAAGTTAGACATTCAAGAAATAAACTAGCCAAAATTAGTAAAGAAAATATTATTAATGCTGCTAATGAATATATTTATCAAAAAAAAATTGCAGAGAATATTTGTCAAATTTATAAAATTAAATGTTTTTTTATCTTGCAGCCAATTTTTGTTAAATCAAAAAATTTAAACGGAGAAATAGATATTTATTTAAAAAGGAAATTAAAAAATACATTTAAAAATGATAAAGAACTTTTCGAAATTGCCTATAATTATATTTTAAGTAATGAAAACAATATTTTTGATTTTTCAAAATTATTTGATGAACAAAATAATATATTTTTTGATAACGTAAGACTTAATAAAAATGGAATTAAAATACTCTCCAAAGAATTAAGAAAATTAATACATTTAAAACTTGAATAGCAAAACCACTACTCTATCAGATTTTTTTTTGAATTAACCAACCCAATTATTAATTTAGTAACGTTTGTAGAAACATCATCAAACAAATATTCTTCTGGTAAACTTTTTGTATCATAATTTAAGGTCAATTTAATTTGATCTAATATAGAGTCTTTAGTGTAGCCTGAAATTACAGCTATACCCTTTTCTATTGCCTCTTTTTTTTCAGTAGAATTCCTCAGAGTTATTGCTGGAAATTTCAATATAGATGCATCTTCTTGAATTGTGCCACTATCAGAAATAACACATTTAGAGTTTATTTGTAAATTTAAGTAATCAATTAGTCCAAAGGGCTCATGCCAAATCACATGTTTATTTTTATGCCCAATTTTTCTAACTTTTCTCATAGTTCTTGGATGGGTTGAAATTACAATTGGAATTTTATATTTTTTTACAATTGCATCGAACGATTTAACTAAATTTTTAAAATTTAAATTATTATCAACAGTCTCTTCTCTATGAATACTTGCTGCAAAAAAATTATTTTTATTTAACTTAAGTTTATTCAAAATTTTACTTTTTTGAATTTTATAAAAAATTTTATTGTATACTTCTTTTACTGGTGATCCCATTAAGAAGATTTTATCTGGGTGAATACCTTCCCTAATCAAATTTCTTCTACTATTTTCAGTATATACAAAATTATAGTCAGCTATATGATCGACAATTTTTCTATTAACCTCTTCGGGGTTGTTGTTATCAAAGCACCTATCACCAGCTTCAAGATGAAAAGTGGGAATACCCATTCTTTTAGCAACTATTAACGACAAACTTGAATTTGTATCACCTAATACAATAAAAACATCTGGCTTTTCCTTTTCAAGAATGTTTCCAACACTATTTATTATATTGCTGATTTGTTGATGTAAATTTTTACTTTTATTTTTAATTTCATAATCTGGTTTTCTTAAATCCAAATCATTAAAAAAAACCTTACTTAAATTGTAATGAAAATTTTGTCCGGTATTAACTAAAATATTTTTTGTAAATTTATCAAGCTTTTTTATTATTTCAGATAATCTTATTATTTCTGGTCTTGTTCCAACAATAGATAATACTTTTAATTTTTTCATACTGATTTTTTAATAATATCTACCATTAACTTCAAATCTTTTTTATTAACCCACCATCCACATGGGATATTTACCTCCATGTTTTGAAATTTATTCAAATTTGGTAACTTCTTCTTAAATTTTTTAAATATAGAATAGTTATCGTTTCTTGGGTGAATTTGAACAGACTCAATCCCTTCTTTATTTAAATTTTTTTCAATTTTTTTTTTCATTGGTGAGGTAAAAGAATAAAGCCAGTAAGTTGAAAAGCTTTCTTTATTTCTTTTTAAAACGTTTACGTTTTTAATTTTACTAAGTTCTTTATCCAAGTATTTGCCATTTGAATTATGTTTTTTTAAAATTAAATTAATATACTTAAGTTGCTCTATTCCAATCGATGCTGGAATGTTAGTCATATTAGCTTTGTAACCAGCAATTTTTATATCATTCATCCAAATACTTTTTTTAGTATTTTTTACTTCTCTATCAATTCCAAGCCATTTTAACTTTCTAGCTTTTTTATAATCGTTCTCTTTTTTACATACAAGCGCACCTCCATCAATTGTGTGAATTTGTTTAATAGCTTGAAAAGAAAATGCTACTAAATCACCATGATTACCAATTTTTTTATTTTTATATTTTGCTCCAAATGCATGAGCTGCATCCTCAATAATTTTTGCTTTACTTTTTTTTCTTTTGAGAATTTTTTTTAATTTATCTATTTCAAATGGTTCTCCATCTTTATGAAGGATAACAATTGCTTTAACAGTTTTATCAACTAATTTTTCTAAATGATCCAAACTCATCATCCCTGTTTTCTGATCTACATCACACCATAAGATTTTTGCTCCCAAATGTAACAAGGGGGTATTAGCAGCTACACAAGTTAAAGGTGTTGTAATTACTTTTGAGTTTTTTTTTATTCCAGCAATTTGATAGGCTGCTGTTAATGCAGAGGTACATGAGTTAAATAATACTACTTTTGGATTTTTTAAAAATAATCCTAATTTATTTTTAAATTTTGCAACATATTTGCCTTCCGCTATATATCCACTCCTTAAAATCTTAGTGAAAATTACATCTAATTTTGGTGGATTGTATACTTTAAATAATTTAATTTTTTTATTTTTCTTTTTTCCTAATATATTCTTTTTCATTATATTCTCTATTATCCAATACCAAACATATTGTCGAGAGTTTTAAAAACTTAATTTCTATCCACATTCTAGAGTCTATTTTAATTAATTCCCCTTTTTTTAAAGTAATTTTTTTTTTGTAATTATTATGGCTAACTTTGATTTCAATTTTTCCAATTACACAATAATAATATTTTGCACCCAATTTTCTAGCATGATTGCCTCTAATAACTTTTGTAGATTTGTTTTCTATTAAATATATTCTTTTTATTTTAAAATTGTTTTTTCTAGATGAAAATACGGTTAAATCTCCTCTTAAATCTATAAATCTTTCAATATTAATTTTTTTAGGTTTAAAAATTCTCATACTATATTTTTTAAATACTATATATTAACTAATTTAAAATGGTAAATTTAATTTTTTATGGTGATAGAGCTCTTGCATTTTTAGCGTTGAAAGAAATATCTAAAGGAAAATTTTCAAAAAACTTTCAAGTTAAAGTTATAGTCAGTGATAAATTTTTTTATAAAAATACGAAAAACTTTTTTAAAAAAAAAATAAAATTTATTTCTAATCAAAAAAGAGATACAAAAAAAATTAACAAATATATTAAAAAATACAAAATAGATTTAATTTTATCAGTTCAACATAAATGGATAATAGAGGAAAGTACTATAAATTTAGTTAAAAAAAATGCATTTAATTTACACAATTCAAAATTACCTGATTATAAAGGATATAACACTCTATCTCATGAAATTATTAATAATGAAAAATTACATCATATAACTATCCACTGGCTAAATAAAAAAGTAGATACAGGAGATATAGCCTTTACTGAAAAAATTAAAATTTCGAATAAAGAAACATCTTTTTCACTATATATAAAATCTTTAAAAAAAGTGAGACCAATTATTTCTAAATTTTTAAAAAATTTTATAAATAAAAAAATTCCCAAAAAAAAACAAATAAAAGGAAGAGGAGTTTTTTATAAAAAGAAATCTCTAAACAAATATAAAAAAGTTAAGAATAAATTAATAATGCGAGCTTTGGATTTTAAAATAAAAAAAATACCAATTTCATTAGATTATAAAAAAGTCTCAAAAATTATATGAATAATAATATATCAGTAATAATATTTACTCATAAAAGAGCGATGCAACTTGATGCATTAATTAATTCAATTCAAAAAAATTTTTACAATTTAAGTAAACCCATTCATATAATTTATGACTATTCAAAAGATCACCACAAAAGTTATTTATTATTAAAAAAAAAATGGGGTAAAAATATAATATTGTACAAAAGAAAAAATCAAAATGTAAATCTTAAACTTTTGTTTAGATTATATAATTTAATTTGGTTTTTAAGGTGGAAAAGTATCAGAAAAAATTATGATAACTTTAAAAATTTAACTGAAAAGATTTTAAGCAAAAAAATCAAGAGCACATTTGTTACAATGATGACAGATGACTGTATTTTATTTGATAAATTAAAAGTACCAAATGATATATTAAATATAATAAAAAAATATCCTAATAATTACACTTATAAATTTTATTTAGATAAAAATTTTAAATTTAAAGAAAAGAAACCAGAAGATACTAAATTTAAAATTTTAAAAATAAAAAATCAAAAATTTTATTTATGGAATTTAAAAAATAATTTTTTTAAAATACATAATTATTTTTGGAATTATAGATTTACGGTTGATGCAACAATATATGAAAGAAAGACACTGTTAAATTTTTTACGGCCTATTGTCTATAATAATCCAACAATTCTTGAGTCAATCGCTAATAAAGAAAGCTATTTAAGAGGCTTTTTTAAAGTTTCTATATCAAATTTAAAACGATGTTATGGATCATTACATTTAAGTAACTTGCAAAATATAATTAATACTCCACAGGGAAACTATAATACAGAAATTTTAAAAAAAATTTATTTAAAAGGCTATAGACTTAAAGTAGAAAAAAAAATTTTTAAAAAAACCCATCATATACTAATACCTAATGAAATATATTTTAAAAAAAATAAATCCAAACAAATGAAAACTTATACATATTTAAAAAAAAAATTGATTTATAATAAATAAGGTTTATAAAAAGCTATGTCTTTTCTAAAAGAATTTTTAAGGTTTGTAATGGCAAGAAAAAAATTTTGGTTAACACCTATTTTTATAGCATTATTGCTATTAGGAGGTTTGCTTGTTTTAGCATCAACTAATTCAGTTTTAACCCCATTTATTTACACTATGTTCTAAGTATTTTTTTTATCATATAAGTAAAATTTAATGACAAAAAAAATATATTTTATTTCTTGTATAATTTTTATTTGCATTTTTTTAGAGTTATCATTGAGATTTTTATTAGGACCACCAAATAAAAAAATGATTGCAAACTTTTATCAAGACGTCCCTTACAAAATTTACAATGAGAAAGAATTAGATACTGATACAAAATTTAGGCATGAGTTTCATGGGGGAAATTGTATTAAATTTGGCCTCGCTGAATCCAAATTGAATTGGAACCCAAGATTTGGATATCAAGATAAAATAGTTGATATAGATTGTGTAAATAAGCTTTTTACCACAAAAACCAAAAATGTAATTTTTTTTGGTGGATCTGTAATGGCAAATGCTGAAACTCCAAATTATCTTAGTTCTATAGAATATTTTGCTTTTAGAAATAACATAGATGAATATCGTTCAATAAATCTTGGAGAATCAGGAGCAAGATTGTCAAATCATCTTTCAATGTTTTTAGAATATGTGCCTAAAATAAATAATATTCATGCTTTATTTTTCTTGGATGGAATTAATGAGTTCAATTCTATAAAATATAATGGTGATCCTAAAGATGATTTTTTTTGGACAGCTGGAGTAAATAAAAGGGTACACAATCCTTTAAGTTTTTTTTCTGATATAATAATTGACAGAAGCAAAACATTAGAAATAATTTTTATTAGACTATTGAATTATAAAAGTAGTAGAATTGCTATCAACAGAAAAGTAAGTAACCAAGATATCGAAAATACTGTAAAAGAATACAAATATCGTAAAGAGATAACAAAAAAATTATGTGAAAAATATAAAATTAAATGTTTTTTCGCAATTCATCCATCTTTTTATCTTGTAAAGGGACTAGAATCAAAAAGTGATACAGAAATCAGAAATTTCTTTATAAAAAATTTTCCATTTAATCAAAAAATTTTTGAATATGGTTATAATTTAATTTTAAATGATAAAGATGTATATGATCTTACTAAAATTTTTGATAATCAAAATGAAATATATTTTGATGATGCTCATACAAATATAACTGGATCAAAAATTTTAGGTGAAGAAATATTCAATATAATTAAGTTAAATTGAAATTTGTTGTAAAATATTTATTTTTTTTCTTTGTTTTTAAAATCTTTTATATAATTTCTTAATTGAATTTTACCAAAATATTTATTTACTTTACTATTCAAATTCATGTCGGTCAAAGCAGAGGCATATCTTTCTCCTCTCCTTGAAGGTAAATATATAAATTGCTTTTTGAACATATTTGCTACTTCTAAAATAGAATACGATTTTTTGTTTGTTATCGCATAATGAATATTTTTGTTTTTCTTCCATGCCAAATAACAAATTTCACATGTATCATTGATATGTGTGAATCTTCTTGATTGAGTGCCAGGCCTGACGATAGGTAAAGGATTGCTTTTTTTAAAATTTTCTTCAAATATTCCAATAACTGTAGCCATTTTTCCTTTTGATATTTGATGAGGGCCATAAACATTATAAAAATAAATGATTTCAAATTTAAATTTAAACCAATTTTTTAAATTTTCTAATAACTCCAAATTCTTTGCTTTTGTAAAAGCGTATGGTGAAAGATTTTTATCTTCTCCTCGATTTCCAAGAGAAGCAGATGTTGCTGAGTATATAAGCTTTATTTTATTTTCTAAACAAAAATTAAATACAGAATTACTTCCAATCGTATTTGACTGTATACATTCCTGCATCATCAAAAAACTTTGATAAATCCTAGAAAATTCACCAAAATGAAAAATTACACATACTTTTTTTCTAAATGAATTACAGATTTTAGAAATATCTTTAGTATCACCTTTAATATATTTGATTCTTTTATTTTTTATGTGATTTGATTTTGATCCACTTGAATAATTATCAATACTTACAATTTTTTTACTAGTCCTCTTTAATAACAATTTAATTAAGTTTGTTCCTACAAAGCCTGCACCCCCAGTAATTAAAATAATATTTTTCATTTATTTATCTTGATTGCTCCCATTGTATAGAGGTTTTAACAATCTTTTTCATTGGTGATTTAGATAAATTGATCCCTAAGAGTTTTTTAATTTTTTTTGTATCACAAACTACACTAGATAAATCACCTTTTCTTTTTTTCTTAAAATTAATATTAATCTTCTTTCTAATATTTTTTTCAAATTCTTTTATGACATCTAACACTGAATAACCTTTTCCATAACCACAGTTTAATATAATATTTTTTTTATTTTTCATTAGATACTCTAACGAAGCAATATGTATTTTAGATATATCATCTAGCAAGACATAATCTCGTATGCATGTTCCATCTTTAGTTTTATAATTGTTACCATATACATCAATAAAATAATTTTTAGCAGCAATATTTTGAGAAAGATTTTTTACTAATTGTCCAGTTTGATTTATGCATCCTATTTTATTTTTAATATCTGCACCTGCAACATTAAAATATCTTAAAATTGCAAAATTAAAATTTTTTTTTACTTTTGATTGAATGTACCTCTCTGCTTTTAGCTTTGATTTGCCATAATTGCTCTTTGGTTTTTTTTTACTATTTTCCGTAACTTTTTTTAAATTTTCATCATAAACTGCACAAGTTGATGAAAATATAAAATTTTCTACATCAAGTTTTTGAGCAAGATCTAATAATCTTTTTGTATATTCATAGTTATTTAAATTGTATTTTTTTGGTTTAAAATATGATTCAGCTACATTAAGAGAAGCAGCAAAATGAAAAATAGTTTTGACGTTATTAATTTTAATTATTTGAGATATTTTATTTTTGTTTGCAATATTACATTTGTAAAATATTGACTTTTTTTGAATTAATTTTTTGTACCCAGTACTCAAATTATCAACAACAATCACATTAAAATTTTTATTTATAAGATCTTTAACAACTTTACTTCCAATATATCCTGCACCTCCAGTTACTAGAATTGAAGAATTTAAATCCATGATCTTAATTTTGCATAAATCATAGCTAAACTTTCATAAATAATAACTCTCAACTCATTTAGGCTATAATTGAATTTATAGGTTTTATACTTTTCATTATCCAAGTTTTTTGCAATAAAATAATTCTCAGGTTTTTTTAAAATTTTGCTTTTTATCAAGTTTACTCTATTTGAATGCATATAATCTGTAATTACTAAAACATTCTCTATATTTTGATTGTTAAAATAAAATCTTGAGTAAGCAATATTTTCTTTAGTATTTCCAAAATATTTATCAGGCACAAATATTTTACCTACATTTATACCCTCATTTGATAACAGTCCTTTTATTACTTTATCTTCTTGTTTATTTGACCATCTACCAATAATTAAAATTTTTTCAGGTTTGAATTTTTGGTAGTACTTTTTTATTTCTTCTAACCTATCTAAATATTTTTCATTGTAGTAACTTGGGTCTCCATGACCAGTCATGACGAAAAAACCTTTGATATTCTGGTTTTTTATTTCATCATAATAAGTTAAATTATTTAAAAATATTGACGGAAAACCACTATAAAAAATAAAAAAATATAAAAAAATGAAGGTAAATAAAAATCTCCTTAATGAGATATAGAAAAATTTATTTAAAAAATTAATTCTTTTATCAAGATTGATTCCAAACTCTTTTTTGTTCTTATTAATTTGATTTAGACCACATTGTTCTAATACATTTTCAAAAATTATTTTCCAATCATATTTCCTTGAAATTGATTTATAATTTTGCTTATTTTTTTTTAGGGAAATAGAAATGTTGTTTAAAAATTCGTTATGATTTTTAGAAACTAAAACTATATTTTTATTATTTTTATTATAATTAACTACCTCGTTTAAATTAGTTGAAACAACCGAAAGATTTGAGGCTATATATTCATTTAATTTTGCTGGGTTAATGCTATTTGTAAACGAGTTTTTAACATATGGAATAATACCTACTTTAAATTGATTAAGTATAAAAGGTATATCCTTGTGGTTTTGCTTCCCAAGCAATATGATATTTTCTGAAATATTTTTTAAATTTTTCATATCAGAATCTATTGGTCCCACTAATACTAATGAACAATTTTTAAATTTTTTCGTGATTTTTTTAATCAAATCTACATCAATTACATTTTTAATTTGCCCCAAAAAACCAATTATTGGTTTTTTTAAATTTAAAAATTTATTTTTTAATTTGATATTTTCAGTTTTAGGTTTTTTAAATTTTTTAATATCCACACCTCCAGGGAAAAAAAAATAACTTTTATTTAATTTTTTAACTCTTTTAAATAAATCATTTGATGAGTAAAAAACATTATCTGAGTTAGAGATCATTAATTTTTCAAATGATTTTAATTTTTTTGCATCTGGTGAAGAACCGGACATTAAATCTGTATATAAAAAGTTTATTTGTTCAGATTTTAAATTTTTCAAAATTTCAATAATTAATGGAGTTGCTGAAAATGAAAAAATTGAATGTATTGTAAATTTATTGGCTATTAACCATTTTTGCAATTTATTAAAAATGAGAAAGAAATTTATTTTTAATACCATCTTGTTATACGGTAGAGGTATAGAAAATGGTGATAACACAAAAAGATTTTTATTTATTTTTCTAAAACCAAATAAATACCTTAAAATATTTTTAAAACGTGAAAAAATTCTTTTAGCATCTTTAATTTGTGGTTTCCTTACACCAGTATTTTCAACAAACAAAACGTTATATTTTTTGCTAAGAAATACAGCTAATTCTTGCTGCCATTGCCACTGGGTATCCCAATCTATAGCTGAAAAAATGATAATATTTTTTTTCATAAGTTTAATTTTTAAACATAATTGATATTAAAAAATATTCTTTTTTTGATCAAAAAAGTAAGTGAAAAAAGGAAATTTGGGTTCTAAATTTTTTTGTTTTATAAATATTTTTTTATTAATCTTCCAATTTATTGCCGGATTCAACTGAAACATCATTTGAAATCTTTCACCATTTTCTGGAGAGGTAGCTCTATGAAAAACATTTCTTGGATAAAATAAAAAAATTTCTTTTTTATCTAAACAAATTTTTTCAATTTTATTTATATTAATCTCCATAGGTCCATCTTTTTCAGTAATTTGATTGAATGAAAAAATTATTTTTATCATGTTATTTGAATAAGGTTTATCTTGATGAAAATGATTTGCATAAATATTTTTTGTGGCGTCTTCTTTTGATAATTTGAAAGTTTTATAAGCTGTAAAAAAACTTATTGAATATTTATACCCAGTTAAATTGGATATTTTATTTGATAAATTATTTTTAACAAAAATATCATGTATTAAACTATATATTTCGTTTTCTGGAAAAATAACTCTATGAAAATATTTATTTTTTATTTCTGTTTCAAATGACTCAATATTTCTAGACGCGAAATTGACGTTTTTAAATGTATATTTAAGCATATTATTTTGTATTTTTTTATTTTTTAAAAAAATGTATTCACAAAATGTAAAAAAATGAGCATATATTAAACAAATTAATCTATAAAAAAATTTCATATTACAATTTAAAATTTATATTTTTATTTTTGAAAATCCCTTGTATATCAAAAAAAATTTTGTTTTTTTTAAGAAGACTGTTGAAAAATTTAAAACCTTTAGATTTTATCTGCTTATGTGAAACTAAAACTAAAATTCCCTCAAAAAAATTCTTATATTTGGATAATACTTTAAAATTTTTAATTGCTTGAGTGTTTTTAATATTTAAGTTTTTAATTGGATCAAAAGTATAAACTTTACAACCATATTTTTTTAAAGATTTAATGATTTTTATTGATTGACTGTTTCTTGTATCTGGAACATTTTCTTTAAAGGTTAAACCAATGACTAATACTTTACTCTTATTAATTGAAATTTTTTTTTCTTTTAAAGAATTTTTAAATTTTTTAACTATATAACTCCCCATATTGTCATTTATTTCTCTACCAGAAAGAATAAATTTAGTTTTAAAATTTATATCACGTGCTTTGCTTGCTAAATAATAAGGATCTACACTTATACAGTGTCCTCCAACAATTCCTGGTTTAAAATTAATAAAATTCCATTTTGTTGAAGCAGCATTTAATACTTTAGAAAAGTCAATTTTTAATTTATTAAAAAGCATTGATAGCTCATTCATTAATGCAATATTAATATCTCTTTGAATGTTTTCAATAATCTTAGCGGACTCGGCGATCTTAATATTTTCAACTTTAATAATTTTTTTATTTGTAACTCTAGAATAAACTTTCTCTATTTTACTACATGCAATTTTATTTGATCCAGAAATAATTTTATTAATTTTTTTTAGCACATGTTTTTTGTCTCCAGGATTAATTCTCTCTGGTGAAAACCCACAATAAAAATCCAGATTAATTTTTAATTTCGAGTATTTTTCTAATAAGGGTATGCATACTTCTTCTGTGCATCCAGGGTACGTTGTAGACTCATAAACAACTACGTCATTTTTTTTTAATAACTTCCCTAATTGAATTGATGCATTTACAAGATGTTTTAAGTTTGGTTTATTATTTTTATCAACAGGCGTTGGTACAGTTACAATATAAAAGTTTGCATTCCGAATTTCTTTTATATCACTAGTAAATTTTAATTTTTTTTTTTTTAATTGATTAGTATGTACTTCGTTTGTTCTATCAGTATGTTTTCTTAACTCTCTAATTCTACTTTTGTCTATATCATATCCAATTACATTTAGTTTTTCTGATAATTTTACTGCAATAGGCAAACCAACATATCCTAATCCTAAAACACAAATTTTTTCTGACATAATTAATTATATCTTTCGATTATTAAATCTTTTATTTTTTCTAAACGCATTTCTTTAGGTATAGCAAAATCTTTATAGTACAAGTAACCTTTTTCATCATGCATGCCATTCTTTACTGCTACAAAATCGGTAAAATCTTTAAGACTTAAATTTTTTTCTAAATGATCAATTTTCACTTTTTCATATTTAATTTCTTTATTTAAAACTAAACTTAAAAACAAATTTGAATTTTTAATTTGGAAATCACCAAATATTTTTTCTCCTTCTAGAGTTTTAATATTTTTAATTTTTTCAAGTGAAACCTCTGCTTCAATAGATGTATTAAATTTCAAAATAAAATCTCTAGACATCAATTCTTGAACTTCAAGAACATTCAATCCAAAATATGAAAAGAAAGATTTATGTTTTTTTAATCTATAATAAAATTTTACCTGATCATAAGGAACTTGTCTTAAACCTGTTGCTATTAAAATATCAAATTTTTCAGATAGTGAAAAATAATCTTTTAATATTTTATCAAATAAAACTAAAGCATCTCTCAAAGGATCTTCTTTTTTATTTAAATACCATTCAGGATTTTTTTTTTGACTATCTAAAGAATTAAAAAAATAATGATGTTGAATATGAGCAATCGAATTAAAAAATATATTTGTAAAATCGGTATTATTTTTTCGTAATTTTTCCATATGAAAATCATGTAAAAACAAATCTAGAAATAACGATCTAAACCACTTTTTTTTAATACTTTTTAAAAAAATATAAAAATAATTTAAATAATTTTTAATCCTTGCAAATTTAATGAAAGTAATGAAAAAATAAAATAAACTTTTTAGATCAAATGTACTTCTTGCATTATCTTTTACTATTGAAGAAATAGATTTTGACAAAATTTTTGACCAATAATCCTGATCTGACTCTGTTTCTGTCCATGGATCAGGAATAAAATAATCAGGATTCCTTAGATTATTAAAAATATTCATTGCTGAAACTATTCCAACTTTAAATCCTTTTTCTTCTATGATTTGAAAAATATTTTTATGACTTCCTTCAATTTTTTCACCCAGTCTAAATACATTATGTTCATTAAATTTCTTTCCATAATAAAATGAAACCCATTGTATCCAAGGTTCTAAAAGTTTATATTCTGCTTCGCTATGTGTATAAGATATATTTTTTTTAATCTCTGCTAAATTTTTTAAATTGTACTTTTGAATATATTTATCAATAATTTCAAAATTTAATTCATTTAAGGAGACAATAATTAATTTTTTTTTACTTTTCATACAGGTTAAATATTTTTTTTGTTACTACTTGTAATGAAGAGTTTTTTTTAACAAATTTTTTTGCATTTTTTGAAAAAAAATTTCTCAATTTTTTATTTTTTATTAATTTCTCTATTTTTGAAGATAAATCTCTATAATCTTTTGGTTTTGACAATAAACCTGTTATGTTATTAACTACAGCTTCCCTACAACCAACGGTATTACTTACAATTGATGGTATTCCTGCAGCAGAAGCTTCTAAAACTGATTTGGGCATTCCCTCTCTATAAGATGGTAAACAGAAAATACAAGAATTCCTCAAAATATATGCAACATTTTCTTTATAACCCTTATAAATTATAATTTTTCTTTTTATAAGATCTTTATAATTATCTAGATAAAATTCATCATGACTTAAGTAATCTTTTGCTCAATAGATCACAAAACTCCAATCTGGGTACTTTTTTTTTAATAATTTAGCAGCATTTATAAATTCAATTATACCTTTGTTTTTTACAAGCCTTCCAGAAAAAACTATGTTTTTATTTTTTTTTATTTTTATTTTATTGAATTTTTTCACATTAATACCCGAACCACCTTTAATTAATTTTACTCTATTTTTTAGTTTAAATTTTTTATTAATAAAAAAATAATCGTCTTTGTTTTGAACAATAACTTTTAATTTTTTATTCAAAAAAATAAAATTTAATATTTTTAAATATAAAGATTTTTTAATTAAATTTACTAAGTTTAGATTTCCACTAAACAAAAAACCCATTCCGGAAAAGGATATAATTGTTAATTTAATTTTAGAAAAATTTGCTACTAAACCACCATATAAATTTGTTTTTGGTGCCACTGTATGAAAAATATCAGGTTGGTATTTTTTTATGATGTTTGATAAATGAATAATTGAAAGAAAATCATTTAAAATATTTAATTTATAACTATTAAAATTTAAAACTTTGTGGGAAATTTTATGTTTTTTTATAACTTTTAAGGCTTTTTTTTCCATTTCTATCGATGAACTTGTTCCAGTAACTAACAAAAAATCATACTTTCTTTTCTTTGCTTCTAAATAAATATTTAATCTATGAGATATAAAAAAAGATGCATGATTACATAAAAAAAGAATTTTCTTTTTCATCAAAAACTTAGTTTTTTAAAAATTTTTTCAGGGATTAAATTTATAATTAACATTATTATTCTCCATTTTATTGGAATATAGATTTCTTTTTTATTTTCTATGGCATTAACAATTTTCTTTGCAACTTTTTTTGGGTCTGAATTTAAAAGTTTACTAATTTTTTCATCTTTAGTCATTTTTGTATTCACAAATCCTAAAATAATTGAAGTAAATGATATGTTATCTTTAGAATATCTTTGTCTTAATCCAGAAAAAAAAGTAGTTATTGCAGATTTAGACGCCCCATAAATATAATTTTTTGCTCTTCCTCTGATACCTGCAACAGAAGAAATAATAGAAATATTGCCATTAATTTTATTTAATAAAAGATAATTTATTATCTTTTTTGATAAGATAGCTGGATCTATAAAATTTATTTTTACTATTTTCTCAAAATTTTCTTGAAAATTATTTTTTCCCATAAATCCATTAGCAATTACAAAAATTGAGGGTGGTGGATTTATATTAACTATCTTTTTGTCAAACTCATCGTGATCTTTCGGATCAAATTTATAAATTTTAATTTTGTCCTTAAATGGATTATTTTCATTTTGTAATATCAAATCTTCACTATTCCGTGTCATTAAATGTAAAAAATAATCTTTTTCTGAAAAAATTTTTGAAATTTCTCTTGCAATATCTGAATTTGCACCAATAATTAAAACTGATTTTTTCATTATATTTCAATTCTTTGTGATTGTTTTGAGGACATTTTAAATAATTTGTATTTTTTTCTAATTTTTAAGAATATTTTACTTTCCTTATACATTTTTCTAAAATTTTTTTGGTCCAAAAAATTATCTTTTGCTAAATAAATTTTTCCATTATTCGAAACAACTATTTTATTTAATTTATTTATTACCCTTTTAAGGTTAGGTTTCATTGGAATATCCAATGCTAATGAAATACCATTTAAAGAAAAAGAAATATATCCTTTATCTTTTTTCATGTTCTTTAAGACAGCAAGATAAGGTGTTAAATTTTCTTTTTTTAAAATAAGAAGTATATTTTTTATCTCTTTTTCAGCACTTTCATACGGAATAACAAATTGATACTGAACAAAACCATTCTTTCCATATAATTCATTCCAATTCCTAATATAATCTAGAGGATAAAAAAATGAATTTATATTTTCTGAAGTTTTTTTTTTTAACTTATTTTCAAAAGAAAATTTAATTAAATTAAAATATTTAATAAAAAAAGGATTTAAAAAAAAACTAAAAAATCTTAAGATAAATTTATTTATATTAATTTCTTTTTTAAATTTAAATTTATTTAAATTTGATATTTTTTTTTTTGAATGATCTCCAATATAAAGAATTGAATTTATTTTTGATTTAGTTAAGCTAAAACAATCTATCCAAGCAACTAGATATTTTTTTTTAGATAATTTGATTGCATGAATTAATTCCTTTAAATTTCTAAAAAAAATTTTTTGTTGTTCGATTTTACTATTATTTATTTTAATTAATTTAAATTCTATTTCAGATATGAATCCAGTCAAACCCATTCCACCACAAGTTGCTAAAAAAAAAGTTTTATTTTGATTTTTTGAAATATGTAATTTTTTTTTATTGGGTAATATTAAAGTAATGCTTTTAACATAATTAATAAAACAACCATCAACATGTTGATTTTTACCGTGTACATTGGATGCAATCATCCCTCCTAATGTTACATATTTTGTTCCCGGAGAAACTGGAATAAACCATCCTTTTGGAATAATAAATTTTAATAAATCTTTTAAAATTATACCTGATTGGACTTTGATTAAGCCTGATGTTTTATCAAAAAATATAATATTATTATGTTTTAAACTACTTATAGTTCCATTTTTTTGTATAGCACTGTCTCCATAAGACCTTCCGTTGCCTCTTATAATAATTTTGTTATTTTTATAAATGTCTTGTAGATTTTTTTCGTCTTCAAATTGATAACTATTACATAATACGTTTTCTAAATTACCCCACCCTGAAATTTTTTCATATTTCATATTTTAATTTAATAAGCCTTGATAAAAAAAATACTTGATAAAAAAATAGATATCATAATCCATTTATCTAAAATAACATATAAAGTTGGATCATCGTTAATTTTTTTATTATTTAAATCTATACTTATTTTATGGATTAAAAAAAATAGAATTATGGAGATAGGTATTAGATAATAACTATTGTTATAAAGCTTTTTTGAATTATCTGAAAAGATATACATTAAGAAAACTATCGCATTCGAATAGCCTAAACCTATAAATAATTTCTGTAAAATTTTAAAATCAGGAAAAGTATAAACTCTTCCAAATTTTGAAAGATCTTTATACTTAATAATCTCGTTAGCTCTTTTAAGGCAAGAAAATGAAATAAAAAATAACAATGAACAAATCAATAGCCAGTTACTTAAAGGTAATCCACTAGCTAGACTTCCTACAAAAATCCTTATTATATAAAAAGACGAAAGAAATAATATATCAAAATATTTTATTTTTTTAATAAACTTAGTATAGATTATGTTTAATAAAAAATATAAACAAAAAACAAAAATTAAAACTAAGTCATAATTTATAAAAAAGTTAGTTAAATTAATTACTATTAATAAATAAAATATTTTTTTTGCATTATTAAATTTAATTTTTCCAGAGGAAATTGGTCTTGTTTTTTTGGTCGGGTGATTTTTATCATTATTATAATCACTTAAATCATTAAAAATGTACACTGTTGAACTTAATATTGAAAAAGAAAAAAAAGTATAAACTAAAAATATAAAATTTGAGTTATTCCAATCGTGAGAAAAAAATAATGGTGTAAATATTAAAAAATTTTTAATCCACTGGTTAACTCTTAATAAGCTAAAAAAAAGCATTTAATTTTTTTTAATTTTTTAATTGTTAGAAAATAAATAATTAAAAGAATCAGAAAGTTTATAAAAAAATTCATTCCAACAAAAATTAAAATATGTGGTATGATAATTGCAAAAGCTATATAAAAAATAGTTTTACTATACCCAAATTTTTTTATAATCATGTGATGTAAGTGATTATTGTCAGGTAAAAATATTTGTTTACCATTAAATTGTCTAATTAAAATTACTCTCAAAGTGTCTATAACTGGAAAAAATAAAATTAAAACAATTTGATCTGAAAAATAAATAGTAGTGTTATTGTGTACTCTTATTAAATAATATGCAAAAATAAAAGATAAGAGATAACTTCCACTATCCCCAAGAAAACATTTATTTTTAAAGTTAAGAAAACTAAAAAATATTAATCCTAAAATTATAGAAAATATAATTAGATTATAAAATTCTAGATTAAAAAAAATAACTAAAAAATTAACAAAATACATTATTGAAGATTGAAGATTAATACCGTCAAACATATTTAATGCTACGATTAAAAAAATATAACAACATATTGAAAATGGTAAGGACAGCTGGTAAAAATCTATTGAATTTTCAATGAAAGAGAATTTAAAATTGTTAATTATTGCTACTTTGTCGTTAACACAAATAATATAAATTAAAACAGTTAAGGCTATTAATCTTTTTAATGGACTTAAATTTTTTTTATCATCTAAATAACCTAAAATAAAAATAGATGACAAAATAAACAAAAAAACAATAAATGATTTATAAGAATGTAAGTACAAAAATTTTCCAAAAACTGAAAATTCTAGATCAACAAAAATAAATGCAATTGATAGCAAAATGTTAAGAAAAATAATTACGCCACCTAAAAGGGATACAGGTTTTTTATGAATTTTTCTTTTATAATCAGGCAAATCGTAAATTTTAAAAAGATTTGAGATTTTATCAAAAAAAAATAAAAAAATTGAATTAACAAAAATTAATAATATACCAAGTGTTATAATTTTATCTAAAAACATATTTCAACTTTATTAAATATACTATCGGTAAAAAAGACAATATTGTTAAAAAGTTATTAAAATAATTTCCTGTAGGCACTAACGGAAAAAAATTAATGATTAAAGCACCTATAAAGACAATATAAAAGTTTTTTTGATTAGTATCTAAATTTTTTTCTTTAATGATTCTATATAAAACGTAAATAAATAAAATATAGGCAGTTAATAAAAAACTAAATCCGATCAACCCTACTTCTGCAAGGAGCTGTACATAATAATTATGCGGATGAGATGAACAGCTCCAACGATTAATGCCATATAAATTTTCCTTGCAGAGAACTCTAAATGATTTTGGTCCTGCACCAAAAAACATATGATCATTAAAAATATTTATCGCTGTTTTAATATAATTTTCATGAGTTGAGGAAAAAATAAAAAATTTGTCATGAGCTACACATTCTTTTAAATTTGAATTTTCACGCTTTAAACATTTATCAGTATCAAAATTTTTTAAAATTATTTGATTTTCATTAAAATAAGTTTTCGTAAATGAATTTTTTCCAATTAATTCAAATATAGTTTTGTCTATTATTCTTTCGTAAATAGTTTGATTATTTAAAATAATTACAAAAAATGAAACCAAACCTAAAAAGGGGATAAGTAACTTTATTTTAAAATTTATCTTTATAAAAATAATTAAATAAAAAGATAATAGTAAATATAAAAATAAAGCTGATCTTTCTCCACTTAAAAGAATTACAATTAAATTCAATATCATAACAAGATATACTAAGTATTTAAGATAATTTTTTGTATTTGAAGTAAATAATAAACCAAAACAAAATGGTGAAATTTTACATATAAAACTTCCCAAAACTAATTCTTCTCCAAAGACACTAGAAATTCTACTTTTGTCCTGAATAGTCATACCAAAAAAATTAAATCCAAAAATAAATTGAAAAATAGCATCCAGTACTAAAAAAATATTTATAAATAAAAATACTTTTAGAAAATGTTGATCTAATTTTTCAAAATGGAATACAAAATAAAATATTGATAAAAAATATATTGCATATCTAAAATAAAAAACCGAATATGTATATCCTTCATCAAATCTTTGAAAAATCATAAATGACAAAAACATATAGGCACTAAAGCCTAAAAAAAATTTAAAAAAAATATTGTTTGTAATTTCTCTCAAATCTACTTTTTTAACGTTATAAAAAAACAAAATTGAAATGATAATTAAAATAATTTCGAGAATTAATGGCCCGATTAAAATAGAAGGTGGAACTGAAAGAATTAATATTTCTTTATAACTAAATTTTTTTAACATATTCTTTATTTTTACTTTCAATATATATTGCAAAGATAAAGAAAATCAAAATTACATATTTATATCTAGCAATAGTACCATCTGAATAAACTAATAAAGAATACAAACTTATACTATAAAAAAAAGAAACCAGCCAAAATATAAATTTTTTTTTGTTCCGTATATATAATTTTTTCATAGTTATGATTAGCAAAGTATACATAAAAATATTTTCCAAAAATTGAAACAATATAACTAAATTACTAACATTCGGAATTGGCGATAATATAAATCTTATTAAGTCAAAGAATAAAATTTTTAAAAATGCAAAATCAAAAAAGATATTTTTATAAAATTTTATTGGTATACTTGCTTCTTCAAAAAAACCTAGTCTGTATTTATTTAACAGAAATAAACAATACTCAAAGTTTAAAATAATTAATAAAGTTAAAATCGATAGTGTAATAATATTTAAAAATCTAAATATATTTTTTCCAAAAAAAATAAAATAAGTTAGAAATATTAATCCAAATAAAGACGAATTTATTATTTTAATAGGAAATATTAAGATTAACAAAATCAAAGATAAAAGAAAATTACGTTTAATCACAAAATAAACGAACAAAATAGACAATACCAAAGAAAGAGTGTCTTTTAATGATAATGAAGAATATAAAAAAACACTTGGCCAAATATTAATAAAATAAAATGTAATTTTATTAATTATTTGTTTATGAAATAAGTAAATTGTTGTTAGGCCTAATAAGCATTTATTGATAAAGCCAATACTATTAATTGTTTCAATAAATGGAATCGGAAATAGTCCAAAAATGATTGAAGGTAAAATAACAGTAAATTTTCCAACCTCATGAATTCTTGTAAAAATATCTATATTAAGTTCACGTACCATTTGAGCTCCACGAAAATACTTTACTTGATCAGGCATATACCACCATTCCATAAAAAAATGATTGATGAAAAAAGGACTCAATGAACATAACGAAATCCAAATGAACATTTGTTTATCAATTATTTTTTTTGAAAAAAAAATACTAAGAATTAAAATTACAAATAAGTAATCTATAAAATCAAAAAAAAAGTTGCTTAAATTGAGGGTATGTACTAAATGTAACATTGTTTGATCTAGTTTGTTAACAATATGAATACATTAATAAAGTCAAAAAAAATAGTCTTGAAATTTTTCGTATCTTTAATTCTATCAATAATTATAACTTTACTTAACGAAAGTTTGCCAGATAAAAAATTTTCAGAATACAAAGTGAAAATTAATTTAAACGAAAGCGTTGGATTATTAATTTTGCTTTTACCTTACGATATTAGATACTCTTTAGATACTATTTTACTTCCTGAATACAGTGAGATTGAGGAAAAAATTAAGACAAACTCAAATATTATAGATAAATGCTCATTTGCTACTATTAATAATGACTATATTGTTTCATCATCATTGACCAAACACACTTTAACTTTAAACTTTATTATAGAAGAGGGTTTTAAAACTCAAAATTGTAATCTGGCAGTTAAAAAACAATTAAATGAAATGTTTCGTCAATTTTTTCAATCTTTGCTGATAACTCAAGTAAATATTTATAAAGAATATTTGGACATTACCAAAGAGAATGAAAAATATAACACTCAAGTAATGGATAGCGTATTAAAAGAATTGGAAAAAAATAATAGTAAAAATCTTAATGTCAATTTTTTACAAAGCTACAATATAGATCAAAAAAATTTAATTAGTCAAAAAAATATGGTTGATACGCTGCAGAACATCTTGAATTTAAATGACCCTTTTACGATTTATGGTAAAAAGATCTCAGTTGTAGAAACCAATCCTGCTTATATATTTATATTTTGTTTGTTGTTTATATTTTTAATTTTAAATTATTCTTTTTTATATAATTATTTAAGAAAGAATTTAAGTTAAAATGGTTTACCCATCTTTAAAAAAAAACAGCTGTTGGATTGTGACTGGTGGAGCTGGCTTCATAGGAAGTAATTTAATAAATTTTTTGCTACAAAATAACCAAAAAGTTTTATGTATTGATAATTTAAGCACTGGATATTTAAATAATGTGTCTTTTTTTAAAGATAAAAAATTCAAGTTTATAAAAAAAGATATAAGAAAATTAAAATTAACTGATATCAGAAAAAAAGTAGATTACGTAGTGCATCTAGCTGCACTCGGATCTGTTCCCAGATCTTTTAAAAATCCAATAGAGACAAATTCTGTAAATGTTGATGGTTCTTTGAATATTTTAAAATTGAGTAAAGAATTAAAATCTAAAAAATTTATTTTTGCATCTTCAAGTTCTGTTTATGGAAACTCAAAAAACAAAACAAAAAAAGAAGACGACAAAAAAAATCCTATTAGTCCATACGGAGTTTCTAAAAATACTTTTGAAAATTATGCAAAAATTCTTTCTGAACATTTAAAAATTAAAACAATAGGTTTGAGATTTTTTAATGTATTTGGGCCAAACCAAAATATGAAAGGACCATATTCAGCTGTAATACCTACTTGGACAAATAATTTAATTAAAAAAAAAGAAGTTTTAGTTAATGGAGATGGATCAACATCAAGAGATTTTACTTATATAGATAACGTAATTCAGGGTATTATCTTAGCAGCAGTCAGCAACAATAAAAAAAAAGAATATTATTCTTATTTTAACCTAGCCTGTGGATCTGAAATTAAATTAATTTATTTACTTAGAAAATTAATAAATTTATTAAATTTAAAAAAAAGTACTGTGAAAATTAAATTTAGAGATTTCAAAGAAGGAGATATTTGGAGGTCAAAGGCTGATATAAAAAAAATAATGAAAAATCTTAATTATTTGCCAAAAATTAATTTTGATCAAGGATTAGAAAAATACATAATCTCTTTAAAAAGTACTAATTAATATATTTTTCGAACCAACTTTCTAAAATAATTAAATTCCACAATACATGACTCCAATTCTTCTTTTTTTCTTTATGCTCCTTTAAATGTAATAATATAGAATCAAAGTTAAATCCTGTACTTTCAAATAAATCTTTTTTAGCTAAAAAGTTTTTTTGAAAATTCTCATAATTATCATTTATCCATTTATCTAACGGAACACTGAAACCCATTTTTTTTCTATTAATTATTTCTCTAGGAAGATATTTTTTGCTAGCTCTCTAACAATATATTTTGATTGATTATTTCTAACTTTCAAATCTAATGGAATAGCTGACGAAAAATTTATAATCCTTGAATTTAAAAAAGGAATTCTAGTCTCAAGTCCATAATACATTCCGGCTCTATCAACTTTATGCAATATATCACCTTTCAAATAAATATTTTTATCAATTTCCATCATCAAATTAATTGGATCTAAATTTTTTAACTTTAAAATATCATTAACTTTTGAATCAAAAAAATTACTGTTATAATTATTTTTTAATAATGGTTTGATCCAATTTCTATTGGTTTTAATTATTTCAAGATACATTTCTATTGAGGACGATTTATTTAAAACTCTACCAAATTTTTGAATTTTATCATCTAATTGGGGATACGAATTTTTAAATAAAATTTGATTAATATTTTTTGATAAATTTTCTAATCTTTTATAATTAAAATTTGAAATTAATTCTGAAACTTGGTTCAAAATAAATTGGGGAAAAAATTTTGTTTTCGAAAATATTCTTTTTGTAAAAGAATATCTATTGTAACCACCAAATAACTCATCTGCACCATCGCCTGTTAGACAAACTTTTACATCTTTAGATGCTAATCTTGATATTAAAACTGTTGGTAACTGAGAACTATCTGCAAAAGGTTCATCATAGATATCCGTTATATCATTGTATAATTTGAACATATCTATTGGTTTAATAAATTTTTCTTTATGATTTGAAGCAATGTGATCTGAAACTACTTTAGAAAATTTTTGTTCGTTGTAATCTTCATCCTCAAAACACAGGGAAAATGTTTTAATTTTATTTTTTGTATTTTTTTGTGCTATAGCTGAAATTAGAGAAGAGTCTATTCCGCCTGATAGAAAAGTGCCAACCTCAACATCTGATGTAAGTGTCTCTTTTACTGACTCATTCAAAATTTCATCAAAATATTTTAATTTTTTATTTATATTAAATGAACCTATCTCTTGACTATGGGGATTTACGTTTAAAGCTTCATTATACCATTTTTTTTTTTTAATTTTTTCATAAGATTTTTGAGAGATAAAATCTAAATTATTCAAATCAATTTCTGCAATTTCACCAGCATCTAATTTGTAGATATTCTCATATATAGAAAATGGTTCTGGTATATAAGAATAGTTCAAAAATAAATTTAAAGCATGCTGAGATATTTTTTTTTCAAAACTTGGAAAGTAATTAAAAACTTTTAATTGTGATCCAAAAACTATACTATTGTTTACAAATCCATAATATAGTGGTTTCTCTCCCATTTTATCTCTTACGAAAAATGCTTTTTTTAAATTTCTATTATACAAACAAAAAGAAAACATTCCCTCTGACAGTGCAAGCGTCTTTTCTAAACCATAAAAATCTATCATATATAATATTGTTTCTGTATCTGAAACACTTCTCCATTTAATATTGTACTTTTTGAGATATGTATTTCTCAAAAAAAAATGATTGTAAATTTCACCATTGAAAATGATTACTAAATTTTTTTTAGAGTTAGTCATCGGTTGTGACCCATTATCAGAAAGATCATTTATTGAAAGTCTTGTATGAGACAAAAAAATTTCATCTTTTAAATCGTACCAATAACCTTTTGAGTCTGGACCTCTATTTTTAAGAATATTACAAAAATTTTTTAATATATTAATACTTTGGGTTTCATTAAAGCCTCTAATAGAATTTATATAACCAGCTATACCACACATTCAAATTTATTTTTTATATAGATTTAAAGTTTTATTTACCATTGTTTCAAATTTAAATTTTTTATAAAGAATATTTTTAGAATTTTTTGTTAATTTTTTTCTAAATTTAAAATTTGTCATTTTTAACATTGATTTAGAATAATTGAGAGCATCGTATTTTTTTACTAACAATCCATTACTATTATTTTTTATTACCTCAGGGAATGCACTCAAATTAGGGGTAATTATTGGTTTTGAATAAGCTAGAGCCTCCAAAAGCACTAGCCCTAATCCCTCATATTTAGATGTCATACAAAAGATATCTATCTTTTTAAAAAAATTACCGACATATTTAATATTTCCTGTCCAGATTATTTTATCATAAACCTGTTTTTTCCTGGAATACTCAACTAAAGATTTTTTTTCAGGACCATCTCCAGCAATTATTAAATATGAATCAATTTTATATTTTTTTATTAAAAGTGAAAAACTTTCAATTAAAAGATGAAAATTTTTTTGTTTTACTAATCTGCCAATAGAACCAAAAATTAATTTATTTTCTAAATTTAGTTTTTTATAAGAGAATTTTTTGTTTTCTAATAAACGTATATAACTTTTGTTGATACCATAATATATAAGTTTGAATTTATTTGAATTAGCTTTAAAAATATCCTTTAGAAAAAACTTTTTAACAGAATTTGAAATTGTAATTATTTTACTTGCTTTTAAAAAAATAATATTATTTACAAAATTAGCAATAAAAGAATTATACTTGTAGTTAGACCCTCCTATAATATTATTATCTAAATGCTTTGTAATAAAAAATCTAATTTTTTTCCTCGATAGCATAAGTGATAGAAATCCGTATATCTCCATATGAGGAAGGTGTGCATGAACAATATCAATTTTATGAATTTTATAAAAATTAATCAAAAAATTAATTTTTTTAAATGTTCCATTAAAATTGCCTTTAATTTTTGATAAATTAATTACCTTAATGCCCAATTTTGAATAATATTTTTTCCAAAAACCATTTCCTTTTAAGTAAATTACATAAATTTTAATATTTTTATTTTTTAATCCTCTAGCCAAACTAGCTAAATGATTTTCAGCTCCACCTTTGTCTATTGAGGTAATTAAATGTACAACATTCATGGCATGTTAATGTTAAATGAGTTTGATTTTATGACTTTATTGCTTACATTATTTTCATGAATAATAAAATATATTATAATTTTTTTTTAATAATTTTATCACTACTAATTGCAACTATATTCAGTATTAATATTTTACCTCATGAAGATGCTGCAATTTTATTCAGATATTCAGAAAATTTAAGTAACACAGGAATTATTTCATACAATCCAAATGGTGTACCGACTGAAGGTGCTACTGATTTTTTATGGATGGTAATTATTGCGATATTTCATAAGATTGGGATAGATAGTTATTTCTCTGCAATAATTTTAAACTTATTTGCTTTAATTATCATCTCAAACGTAATTACTAATCATTATAGGTTAAAAATTTTTCATATTATCTCGATATTTTTTATACATTTTTGCTTTTCTTTTTTTTGGTCGTCTATTTTTGGTTTCTCTGTATTATTTGTAGAATTATTTTTAGTACTTGTAATAATATCAGTTTTAGAAAATAATTTAAAAAAAATATTATTCTATAGCTTTTTAGGAACACTAATAAGACCAGATTTTATTTTATTTATTATTCTTATTAATGTATTTTACTTTTTTACATCAAAAAGAGATAAGAAAAAAATTTTTATACCCTATATAATTATTGGTTTAATATATTTTGTTTCACGTTATGTATATTTTGGAGAACCTTTTCCTCTACCATTTTATGTTAAAACTCAATGGATAATTTTTGAAAATCTTGGTTGGTTAAAGCAAATTATATTCTTAATACCTATAATTTTTAGTCTTATAATATTTGAAAAAAATTTATTTTTGAAAAAAAAAATTATTTTAATTTTGATTTCAGTAATTTTATTACCAACCTTATTTTATATGAATCAGCCACTATATCAAAATTATGGCCAACGTTTTTATTTTTATATACCAGTTGTTTTCTTGGTATTTTTTTTCTTTAGCTATCATTCTAGAAAACGATTAGTAAATTTTTGTGTTTTAGTATTTACATGTGTAATATCAGTGTTTATTAATTTTAAATTAGAAAAAGATTTAATACCTTTCACGCTATTAAATCAAAATGAAAATCCGGTATTTATTAAGAAAAATTCAAACATTTTTAAGTTTGCAGAAAAAGTTAAAACCTTTGAAAATTTAAAAATTGCAAGTACAGAATCTGGATTATTTCCATATTATTCTAAGGCAAACACTGTAGATTTATTTGGGCTAAATACAAAAGAATTTGCAAAAAAACCAGCTGGTGGTCTTTACATAAAAAATAATAATTTTGATATGATAATAGTTAATAGCTCACAATTTGGAACAATGTGTAACAATTTAAAATTTGCTTTTTCTAAAGCAAAAGAAATAACATCAACAAAATATCAAAATCGTAAGGTGAATTGGAATAATTTTACTTTACAAATTTTTTCAGGAATAAACGAAAAAAAATATTACAAATATATCTTTCCATTTTATTCAGAAAAAACGAATGAAAATAAAAATACATTTATTTTCTTAAATAAATACTCTTTAAATTTTAAAGAAATAGAAAAATTTATTCTTATTGATGGAGAAATTTGTAACTAAAATTTTATTTTAGTTCAAATTTTATTATTTTTTTTAAATTATTTACTGTTAAAAATTTTGGGTTTGTTCCAGAATTATACTGAAAATGTTTATTAACTAATTTTGCTTTTTTGTATTTTTTTGTACCTTTTGCAAATTCATTTAAAATTGCGTAATATTTTCCAAGATCTACAGTATTAATTGCTTCACTTATTGATATCATTTCCTCATGTAATTTTTCACCAGGTCGGATACCAATATTTTTAATATTAGGATTATCATTAAATGCTTTAACTAAATCAATAATATTATATGAGGGAATTTTTGGCACAAAGATTTCGCCACCCTGCATATTTTCTATTGCCCACATTACCATATTTACACTTTGTTTTAATGTAATATTAAATCTAGTCATAGAAGTGTCTGTAACTAAATAACTTTCATTTTTCTTAACTTTAGAAAAAATTGGGGCTATTGAGCCTCTGCTTCCAAAGACATTTCCATAGCGGACGACGCTAAATTTTATTTTATTATAACCTTTAATATTATTTGCAGATGTAAAAAGTTTATCTGAACAAAGTTTTGTCGCTCCATATAAATTAATTGGAGAGGAAGCTTTATCTGTAGAGAGTGCAACAATTTTTTCAACTTTAGCATCCATTGCCTCCTCAATAATATTTTGTGCACCAATAATATTTGTTTTTATAAACTCTATTGGGTTATATTCTGCAGTTGGAACCTGTTTTAATGCTGCAGCATGAACTATGATATCTACATTGTTAAAAGCTTTTTTTAATCTTTCTTTATCCCTTATATCACCTAGATAAAATCTTAATATGCTTGAGTGTTTATGATTTTGATATTTTTTTTGCATTTCAAATTGTTTGAGCTCATCGCGACTAAAAACAATTAAACGTTTTGGTTTAATGTTTAGCTTTAAAATATGGTCTATAAATGCGTTACCAAAAGAACCCGTTCCACCAGTAATTAATAAGGATTTATTTTTCAAGTTCATTATAAATTGATAAATATTAAATTAATTTATATCAAGCATCTTTCTATTGTCTAATTCCTAATCTGTAAATTTTTATTTTCTAAATGATATATTTTATCACAAAAAGATAAAGTGCTCTCTCTATGACTTACAATAATTATAGTTTTTTTTCCTTTCAATAATTTAATTGACTCAAGTATCTTTTGCTCATTATTATCATCAAGGGAACTGGTTGCCTCATCTAATATTAAAACCTTAGGGTTTTTGTATAAACATCTGGCTAACGCTATTCTTTGAGCTTGTCCACCTGATAATAAAATACCTCTTTCTCCAACCAAAGTATTTTCTCTCTTAGGTGAATTATTTATAAGATCATTTAATTGCGACATTTCTAAAACTTTAATGAATAAATCTTCATCAATTTCATCATTTTTACTAAAACATATATTTTCTTTTATGGTGCCATTAAATAAATAAGTTGACTGAGGTATAAATCCAATTATTGATCTCCACCCTCTTACGTTTTCGTTAATATTTATACCATCAACAATTACTGATCCAGTATTCGGAATAATAAAGCCGCATATCATGTTAATTAGTGTTGATTTGCCTTCACCAGATTCTCCTTTAATACCAATAGTTTCTCCACTTTTGATTTCTAATTTTAAATCATTAAATACATTTTTATTTTTAGATGGGTATTTGAAGCTTATATTATTGAGTATTATATTTTTTTCATATTTTAACTCCTTCACATCATTTTTTTTAAGATTATTAATATATTCAAGATTTTCATAATAATTATTAACCTCATCAGTAATTTTATCTAGAGAAACTAGGGCATTTCTAATATTTTGACTAGCTACAATTAATCTATTTAAAGCAGGCATTAATTTGAATGATACACCTACATATAATCCTAAGATTGGAATGAAATAACTTGGATTAGAGTTAAATTTATAAATTATAATAATCACTACTATAAATATAATTATAGCAAAAATTTCGATTATCGTTTTTGGTATATCAATTAAAGTTTGTTTTTTTATATTTATATTTGAAGTCTCATTCACTATTTTTTCAAATGTTTTTAAAAAAAATGTTTCTTTTAAATATACCAAAATTTCTTTTAAACCATTGTAGCTCTGTTGTATTTTCTCAACCATGATAGATTCATTTTTTTGTCTTATTTCACCCCACTCATAAATTTTTTTTTTTGTAAAAAATTGAAATAACGAAAATAAAATTAATCCAATAAATAGAATAGATAATGCAGCTAAAGGATTAGCAACAAATAATAGAGCAATTAGAAAAAAAGTAATTATCGACTCTGAAAGAAACTCTATGCCTGAAATTAAAATTCCAATTTGAAATACTCTCACTTCATTAATACAAGTTGATAGTTGGTTGTGTGAGCTATCATCTAAATAAAAGGAATATGGTTTTGTAATATAGCTTGAAAATAATTTTATAGTTAAATTATTTGAAAAACTAAAAATAAATTTATTTTTTATGTACAAAAATAAAATAAAAAAAATAGCTTTTAAAAAAAAACAAATAAATATACTTAATAACAATAAATAAATTATTTTTTCGTTTTCAATTTCAGTAATAAAAGAAAAATATTTTAAAACTATTTCGTGTTCTAGTAGTAATGCTGGGTCAAGTAAGAATGAAAGAAAAGGTATTAATATTCCAACACTTAAGATTTCCAAAAACCCAGCAATTGCCATCAAAAAAACTATGACAAAAAAAATTTTTTTTTCTTTTTTTTCTAAAATACTAAAAAATTTTTTTAACATTATTTTATGAATTATATCTATTGTATCTATAAGAACCAATAATTTTTGCTAGCAATAATTTTATAGGATTATCTAAAGACATAATTTTTTTTAATTCTTTTTTTGATTTAATATATTTGTAACCTAACTCTTTTTTTGCAATCTCATATCCATA
>MDTA01002439.1_pt1 | contig 32493 bp, 31 predicted proteins | sample 811151 | NCBI WGS metagenome assembly MDTA01 (sample SAMN05326648, study PRJNA326480) | marine metagenome | isolation source: seawater | place: Indian Ocean: South | collected 2010
ATAACGGGTGCAGCTGGTTTTATTGGACATAATTTTTGTGAAAAATTAGCGAAGAAGAAGCTAAAAACTAAAGTTATATGTATAGATAATATTAATAATTATTACTCTGTTAACATAAAGAAAGCTAGGATTAAAAGATTCAGAAAATTTAAAAATTTCAAATTTTTAAAAATTGATTTAAGCAATTTTGAAAATCTCAAAAAACTTTTTAAAAGTTATAAATTTGAAGAAGTTTATAATTTTGCAGCGCAAGCAGGTGTAAGATATTCAGAAAAAAATCCAAACGCGTATATTAAATCAAATGTTGAAGGTTTTATTAATTTAATTTCACTCAGCAAGAAAAATAAAATTAAAAAATTTTTTTATGCATCCTCTAGTTCCGTCTACGGCGATAATAATAACTTTCCTTTAAAAGAAAAAGAAATATTAAATCCAAAAAATTTTTATGGTATTACAAAAAAAATGAACGAGGATGTTGCTCAAATGTATTATGAGAACTACAAATTTAAAAGTGTAGGACTAAGATTTTTTACTGTATTTGGTGAGTGGGGCCGGCCTGATATGTTTATGATTAAATATTTAAATGCAGTTTATAATTCAAAAAAATTTTACCTAAATAACTTTGGTAAACATATTAGAGATTTTACATATGTTGATGATGTAACAAATATTCTTATAAAATTAAGAAGTAAAAAAATCTCAAAAAATGAAATTTATAACATTTGCTCAAATAATCCTATAGGTTTAATTAAAATTATTAAATTTTTTGAAAAATTATCACCAAAAATCAGAATTAATAAAAGAGGTTTTCAAAAAGCGGATGTTTATAAAACCCACGGTAATAATAAAAAGTTATTAAAAACTTTAAAAATTTATAAATTTACAAATATATACTCAGCATTAAAAAAAACGCACGATTGGTTTTTTAAAAATAAAAAAATTTACTTAAAATAAAATTTCAAAAATTAAATCTTATCGAATAAATTTTAGTACTTTTCTATATTACTTTTTGTAAATCTTTTTAAAAATTTTTTTGCTATAAAAGTTTTTTTTATAGAAGAATTGTAATTTTTTGAGATATAAAATATTTTTTTTGCTAATTGGTTTTGATTTCCGACATCATATAGTTCTCCACCTCTTTTATTTAAAATTATTTCATTAATTCCTCCATGATTTTTAGATGAAATTACTGGCATATTATAATTTAAAGCATCTACTACTGCGTTCGGAAAACCCTCAAATAATGAACTGCAAATATACAAATTACAATTTTTAAGTAATTTATGCTTAATTTTGTCAGAATATCTTATTATCTTAGCGTTTAATTTATTTCTCTTGATAAAAGTATTTATTCCTTTTTTTTCTAAACCATCCCCAAGAATATAAAGAAAAAAATTTTTATCTTTTAATATATCTAAAGCTTTTAGCTGCTCCAAAACGTTTTTTTCTTTAGATAATCTGCTGATAGTAAGAATGTTTAGCTTATTTTTTTTTAAGATTTTTTTTTTTGACACAATTAATTTTTCAATCGTTAGTGGGTATATATATGAACATCTCTTTTTTGTGAAAAATGAAAAGTCTTTTGCTGTTTTTTTTGAATTTGCAATAATTTCATCGGCATATCTATAAAAATATTTTACAATGATTTTTATAATTAGTTTTTTAATAAAGTCTTTTAAACCAAAATAAATAAATAACTCTTGCAGAGGAGTACGCTCAACTAATATTAATTTAAAATTGTAAAGTATTTTAAAATATAAAACAAATAAAGCGTTAGCATAATTTATATTTGAAATTAAAATAGTATTCTCCTTTTTTAAAATATTTAAGTGTTTTTTTATTTTACTTAAAGATATTAATGTACCTGATTTTTCAATTTCAATTATTTTTGTACAATATTCATTTAAAATTTTTCTATAATAGTTTTTACCAATCGATATAATTAAAATATTATATTTTCTTTTATTTAGATATTTACAAATATTTAATATTGATTTACCTGCACCTCCAGGTGAGAAGTCTGGTAAGAAAAAAACTAAATTTTTTTTTTTCATTTTAATTATAAATATTTAAAAATAATATTTTCGAATTTTTGGCAATTTTTTATGTAATCAAATCTATATAAATCATTAAATCCATCTCTTATTTTTTTTTTAATTTTTTTTTTATTTCGATTACGATAAAAGTATTCAATTTTATTTTTTAAATTATGGTAATCTCCAATATTAATTAATGTTCCATACTTTCCACCCGCTAAGATTTCTTTTGGTCCAGTTTTGCAATTTGTAGAAATAATATATTTTTTTAAATATTGAGCTTCTATCAAAACATTTGGAAGTCCTTCAAACTTAGATGTGAGTATTAGCAAATCGCATTGATCCAAAATCTGCATTGCGTTTTTTTTTTCACTTATAATTTTAACTTTCCGACCTAAATCGAAATTGTCTATATATCTTGAAATAGTTTTTTTCATGCCTCCATTTCCAACCATTAATGCTTCATAATCTATTTTTCTGTCTAATTCTTTTAAACCTTTCAAAAATGTTATTGGATCTTTTACATCTACAAACCTACCTAAAAACAAAATCTTCATATTTTTTTGATCTGAGAAAAATTTTTTATTTGTCTTTTTTTCATTTAAAATTTGCAATTTATTTAATGGGTTATAAATACATATAGAATTAATATTTATTTGATTTTTTAAAATTTTTTTCATTTCAAGACTATTAACGATAATTTCGGTTGGTAACTTTAAAATGAAATAAAATATAATTTTTTTTATTCTACTTAACATCCAGCCATAAGAAGCTATTCTAATAATATTTTTAATATTAAATATTTTTGCGATTAATGTTACATATAGATTTGACTGAAGTGAAAATATTATACAATTTTTATTTCTTACAATTAATTTAATTAATATTAAAATACCTATGAAATTTTTAATATATCTATTATTAATTTTAGAAAAAAAAATATCTGGATTTACAATTTTGACTTTTTTATTAAATAATTTTTTATCTTTTTTTTTCCATGTAACAAGTATCAATTTACTAATATTTTTAGTTAAGTAATTTACTAGTATAACTAAATTTTTTTCTATTCCTCCTATCTCAATAAATGGGGCATATATAATTAATGTTTTTGATGAATTATATTTTTTTTTTAACATTAATATTGTTAGTAAAACTTTAGTATTTTGGTAACTCTATATATAATTATATACAATTAAAAAATTGAATAATAAATAAGTTTAATAAATAATTACTGTATTTATGAAAGTTTTCTATTGGGCTCCTTGGATTGGCAAAATTGGTACTATAAAAGCTGTGTTAAATTCTGCGCACATCCTAGATCATTATTCAAAAAATAAAATTGAAACTAAAATAATAAATTCTGTTGGAGAATGGGATAATCTAAGCGGTAGTGAAAGATTTTTAAATTTGAGTAAATTTAAAATTTATAAATTCTTACCCCAAGGTGGTTTCATTAAAAGCAGAATAACTTATATAATTATTTTTCTATTTTCTTTCTTGCCTCTTAAAAGATTATTAAAAAAAGAGAGACCAGATTATTTAGTAGTTCAATTAATAACATCACTACCACTATTTTTAAAGTTACTATTTAATTTAGAAACTAAATTAATTTTAAGAATTTCTGGTTATCCTAAAATGCATTTTTTTAGGAGGCTTTTTTGGAAGCTAGTGTCTAACAAAATTCACAAAATTACATTTCCATCGAATGATTTATATATAGATTTTAAACGTTTAAAAATTTTTGATGAAAAAAAAATGAGCGTTTTATACGATCCCATTATTAGTTACAAAGAAGTGATAAAATCCAAAAAGGATAATATTATCTCTAAAAATGTAATTGATAAAGATTATATTTTATGTATCGGTCGATTAACGAAACAAAAAAATTTTTCATTTTTAATAGACAATTTTAGTATTTTAAAGAAAAAATTTAGAGATTTAAAACTGGTCATTGTCGGAGAAGGAGAACTAAGAAAAGATATTGAAAACCAAATAAATAATTTAAATTTAAATAGTGAAGTTAAATTGGAGGGGTTTCAATCTAATGTTTATAAATATTTAAAAAACTCAAAAGTTTTTATTTTAAGTTCTTTATGGGAGGAAATTGGTTTTGTAATTGTAGAGGCTGCATCTTGCAATATTAACATTATATCTTCTGATTGTAAAAACGGTCCTAGAGAATTTTTGAACGATGGAAAGGGCGGATACTTATTTAAAAATAATAACGCTAAGGATTTCTTAGCTAAATTTGAAAAATTTATGAATGAAAGTGATATTGATAAGTTTAAAAAAAAAATTTTAACAAAAAAAGAAACAAGAAAATTTACTTATCTTTACCACTTTAAAGATTTCACTAAAATATTGTTTAATTAATAGTTTATTGTTAAGTATAAAGTGTTTATGTTGGAAATATTTTTAAAAATCAAAATTGATTGAAATAAATGAAGATACTTCATATTAATGGAACTGCATATGGTGGAGCAGCAAATTTTGTCATAGATTTACATAAATCTCTCTTGGAAAAGAAAGTAGAATCTATTTTATATATTCCAAAAAAAAGAAACATACCAAAATTAATACATCCCAATAGTATTTTTTTTAAATTTCACAATATGATTAAAGTGATATTAATAAAAATAATAAATAAGTTTATAATAAAGAGTAATCAAACAGTAACATTGGCTTTTTTTAACTCCTATGAAATTCGAAAAATAATCAAAAAAGAAAAGCCTGATTTAATAAATATTCATTGGATTGGAAATGAATTTTTATCAATTAACGAAATTTTAAATTTTAATAAACCAATTGTATGGACTTTGCATGATATGTGGACATTTCTACCTGTGGAACATTACAAAGATAATAATAAAAGCATTGGTTATTTTGAAAGTTATTTTTTAAACAGAAAAAAAAAATTAAATAAAAAAAAAATTAATTTTGTTCCAACATCAAGTTGGATGAATAATGCAATATTAGAATCGAATCTATACGATAAAAACAAAATAATTAAGATACCTTGTGGAATAAATTTTAATGTATGGTACCCAGAAGATAAGAAAACAGCAAGAAACTTGCTCGGCTTAGAAGAAAACATCAAAATTATATTATTTTCTTCTATTAGCGGAAAAAGTCCAAGAAAAGGTTTTGACTTACTCAATGAGTCATTAAGCTATTTAGATGAAAAATTCCAACTTGTAATATCAGGTGATCAAATTCCTAAAAATTTATCTTATGAAAATACCATATTTTTTGATAAGCCGTCTGATATTATTACAAGAAGATTACTTTACAGTGCTGCAGATGTTTTGGCAGCACCCAGTGTGTTAGAGGCTTTTGGTTTAGTAGCTTTGGAGGCAGCAGCTTGCGAAACACCCTCAGTTATTTTTGAAAATAATGGAATATCTGAAATAATTGAACATAAAAAAAATGGTTATGTTGCAAAAAACTTAGATGTTAAAGATTATGCTAGAGGGATTAAGTGGATTTTAGAAGAATTTAATTCTGCAAATGTTAGAGAAAATGTAAAAGATAGATTTGATATAAATAAAATATCAGATAAATATTTTGAATTATATAAATCTTTACAGAAATAATCCAGGTTATATTTTAAGATATTTTTTAAAAAAGTTATAATACTTCTATTTTAAATTTTTTATAATCTTCTTGATAGATATCTTTGTAAATATTAAAATTTTTTTTTCCTTTTTCTATTGATTCAATGATATTTTTTTCAAACATAAAATTTTGCCATTGCCATGTATTTAAAAATTTGTTTTGATTTAAATTATCCATATTTTTTGCAAAATTGGTGTCTATAAATATTTCATTATGGAAAACGATTTCTCTTCCTAATTGGGTTTGAAAATTATTTGTTGTTATGAATGAAGCATCATCATAATCACTTTTAAAATATACATAATGACCACCTTTTGAAATATGATCAAAGGTTATTTTTGGCCAACTAGTATGATCAAGATTTTTAATATCATTAATCTTAAGAAGTTTACCTTCAATATGATAGGTTCTATTATCTTTTAACGCCTCATCATATAATTGATTTATATCATGTATATTTTGCAATTTATGTCCGTTAAATGTTATTGATTTTATTCCAGCTTTTCTCATAAACAAGCTTTTATTAATAGATATTTTTAATGTGTCATTGTTTGATCTTTTATTTATACTCATCATATGTAGGTGAGCTCTATCTAGTCCCCCAACACATGCGCACATACCATGTTCAAATATAACAGTTTTTTTTTTGTATTCTTCTTGAATAGATTTTTTACAAATTTTTATCATAAAGTTTAACTCCTCTATTTGATCATCTTCTATAAGGCCAAAGGATGGAAGATAATCTTTTGTAATTATTATTAAATAACCTTTAGTGAATGCACCATAACCTGAGATTACAAATAAATTTTTTGAGTGAGCGATTAATCTATTAAAGGGTTCTACTTTGTAAATTTTTTTATTTTTTAAACTTTTCTTTAAAAATTCTTCCCAAGACAATTGATCTTTTATCATATTCTTTTTTTGTTATATATATTTGAAATTTTAGTTGCAACTTTATGAGCATTTTTAGTAATTGCTCTAATTATTGTAAGTCTATTTGGGTTAAAATTAATAGATAAACTTCCTGGAATGTAAATATTGTTTCTTAATAAGAAAGAACTATTTGTCATAAAACCACGATTAGTAAATTTTTTGCTTATTTTCTTAAGAGACTCTAGGTATTTTAAATGGTTGTTTTTAGACAGTAAATTAGACGGTCCAGATACGTTTATTACAATATCACCTACAATTCTTTTGTTTTTTTTACTAATTACAATCAGTTTTTTGTTAATTTCATCTAATTTATAAACTCTGTCAGTCACAAATTTTAAAGTTTTATTTTTTTCCAACTGTTCTTTTGCGACCACTGTAGCTGGATATGTATATCTTGTAATATTTCTTATCTTAGTGAAAACATGTTCATTATAATTGTTTTTTTCTTCGTAAGACAAAGATTTATAAAGTTTATTTAATATTTTTTTTTTTAAAATAGTGGTCCAGATATCATATTTGCTAAATCCACCTTTTTTCCCATTTTCAAATTCTTTAATTACATAATCATATAAATAAATAGCTTTTTTAATTTTTTTTTCCTTAAGATTTTCATAAATTTTGAGTTGAAGTTTTTTATAGTTTTTCGATAATTCAGCTTTTTCTAATGAAACAGAGCTTGGAGAAATACATATAATCTTTATTCTTTTTTTAAATTTATTATTCATTTTTTGGAGCTCAGGCATAGCCTCTAATAATCCCGCTTTGTTACCAATAAAAATTATTTTAACAATATTTTTTATCTTTAGTTTAGTTTTAATTTTATGAATCAAGTTATATGTTCCCCTTGAACCATAGAAATCATTAATATAATTTTTATTTGTAATCTTATTCTTTGAATATATTTTTTCTGGAGGGATAATACCTGTTCCTATTACAACATTTTCAGTTTTAAAAAACTTAGTTTTAAAATTTGTTTTTTTAAAAAAAATTTTATCTTTTTTGAATGATAGTAAATACTTACTTGAGTATTTTTTTAAATTACAAAAATTTGCATTTTTACTTTTAATTGAGTCCAGCTCCCCTTTTATAATAGTAATTTTTATTTTTTTTTTATGTTTTTTAAAAATATTGAAAATTTTTTCTTTTAGAAAAAATGAATAAAAAAAACGTGGAACATATAATTCGTCAAATTTATTTAATTTATGCTCACAAAAAAAAGTGTTAATTTTCAACCAATCTTTTAAATTATATTTTTTATCAGTTGATAATTTACATAATTTTTTACTATTTTCTTTTTTTTTTAACCATTTTACAAATTCAGGATTGGAAATTCTTAAAGGATTGTTAAAAAAACCAAATCTTGATTGATGTTCACTATAAGCCTCGCCGCCAGGTATATTTTTAAGATTTTTTTCTACTATTATAATATTTAATTTTTTGTTTTGTTTATATCTGCTGCCAAGAACTGATAATATTTCTGTACCTATTACTCCAAATCCTATAATAGTTATATTTGTAAGCATTAATTGGTGATATAACATCTAGTTATAAATTATCAATATATTTAATTTTAGATTAAAAAATTTTTTTAAATGCCAAAACTTCACATCAATCAAAATCAATTTTCAGATTTATTAAATTTGACTCATAAAGTTTTTTATCCTCTAAAAAAGTTTATAAATAAAAGTCAATTTTTATCAATTATCAATAAAATGGAATACGAAAAAAAATTTTTTCCTTTTCCAATCTTTTTTGGAATAAATAGAGAAAAATATCATGAAATTAAAAATTTTAACACTCTGGATCTTATTTATAAAGACAAAAAGATAGCAACTATTGATAGGATTATTTTTTTTTCAATAAATAAAAAAAAATTTGGAAAAAAAATTTATGGAAAAAAATATCATACTCATCCTTTTTTTAAAAAATTTGATAAAGAAAATTATAAATTTTCTAGTTTTAGGATTTTAAAAGTATTTAAAACTAAATATGAAGATGAGAGATTTGTTAAACCATCAAAAGTTTTAAAGAAAATAAAAAAATTAAGATTTGCAGCCTTTCATACAAGAAATGTGCCTCATTTGGCTCATCAATGGATACATAAATATTTATTTAATAAATATGATGGCCTGCTAATACAGCCAATGATAGGCCAGTATAAATCTGGTGAATATAAAGACTCAACTATATTAAAACTTAATCAACTGGTAAAAGGTGAATACAATAATAAAAATGTTCTCGTATTACCTTTTTTTTCATATCCCAGATATGGGGGACCAAGAGAAGCAGCATTACATGCCTTAGTAAGACGAAACTATGGTTGTAAATATTTTTGGATAGGAAGAGACCATGCTGGTATAAAGAATTTTTATGATATTTATGAGTCTCAAAAATTTTGTAAAAAAATTGAAAAAAAAATTAATATAAAAATCATTGCTGAACGCGAGCCTTATTTTTGTAAAAATAAATCTAAAATTTTAAATAGTTGTTCTTGTAATAATAATTGTAAAATAAAAATAAGTGGAACTCTAATTAGAAAATTAATTAAAAGTGGTAAGAAAATACCAAATTATTTAATGTCAAAAAATATATCAAAGAATTTAAGTAAAAATTCTTTGATAAAATCTTAATCAATAAAAATTTTCCTGAATAATCTTTTTAATTTCGTTTTTTTCTGAAACGTCTTCTTTGTTTTCATTAATTTTTTTTACTAATTCTTCAATTTTATCAACTTCAAAAGTATTAGCAAGTTTATGCCTTAATGATATTTCTAAAGGTTCATTTTTAAAATTTTCAAATTTTTTATTTGAAATTTTTTTAGGAGTATTCAAAAGAAATGCTTTTCTATTAGTTATTAGAGAGTATTCTATAAAAATTCCAGACCAATCAGAAATTAAATAATCATAATCAAAAAAATTTACAAATTTTGAATTATCAAGACGTATTTTAAGCTTATCAAAAACGTCTTTATCTATTTCTTTTTTTTTAAAAGACATTGGGTGAGGCCTAAACTTAAAAGAAATTGAATTTTCTAATAAAAATTTTCTTAAATTTAAATGACAATTAATACTATAAAATTGAGTATTCCATGATGGAGCTATTAAAACTTGGGTTTTTTCATGATTAGATTTGATTAATTTTTGTTTTTCAATAAACAAATATTTTGATTTAAAAATTTTTAGATTTAAATTTTTTAACTTTTTAATTTCTTTCATTTCGTTATATTGAAACCTATTTATAGTTTGGACCGCATCAAATGAGTTAAAAGCGTTTTCATTATAAATTAAGCTAAGACTTACCGGTGAATGTTGTAAATAGATATATTTACATCTAAAAAACTTACTTTTTTTAAATATTGTATTATCTAAATCAGGTGTTGAAGAATATAGAAAATTGAGCTTTAATGTCAAAAAAAATAGCTCTCTAAAAAAATTAGTGCGGAATATAAAAATGTTTAAATTATTTTCATTTTTATATAAAATATTCTCAAATGAAATTAAAACTACATTAGTTTTAAGAATTTTTTTTTCTAAATATGGTTGTATGTAATTAAATATAAATTCACTTTCACAAAAAAAACCAATATTAAATTTTCTCTCAGTTTTTTTGTAATAATAAAAACTAATCAAATCTTTAATGAAATTAACAAAAATCAATTTTCTTTTTTTTTTTTGTTAAAAATTTTTTTAATCTTTTCTGTGAGTATATTCCAGTATGTCTTTATAGTCACAAGTCCAGCAATAATGGCTGATAATATAATACTCCCGGTTCCTGGATCTAAATACGCATAAGCGTTTCCGCTCGAAATAAAGAAAAAGAATATAGTTAAGTAGAGTTTTTTCATACACAGGATATGATATATTATTTATGTCAATTTTTTTTAATTGTAAACATAATTTAAGTTGAGTTATTGATCATAATCAATCTAATTATATGATGAAATTAATAAAAAATAATTTACTCAAAAAGATAAGTTTATCATTTTTAATTTTAATTATTCCATTTTTTGAATTTATAAATGTAAATTTTTATAAAATTGACTCAATAGTTTACAAACAGCTTTCAATTTACATGCTTGTAACATTTATTTTGTTTTACTTAAGTTTTTATTTTTTTTATATTTTTTCAAAAAATATTGAAAAAACTATTTGTTTTTTTTTAACAATATCTTTTTCATTTTGGATTTTTTTCAAGTTTGAGCCAATTAGATTATTTACTTCTTCAATGACGGATCTATTTATTAAAAGCTCAATTTTACAATTATTTTTAGCATTATTTTTTCTAATCGTAACAATCATAATTTTTTTTCTATTAATTAAAAAAAATAGATATTCAAAAATTTTTTTTAGCTTTTTTAGTTATTTTATTTTAATACAACTATTAGTATTAATGTTTAATTTATTTTTTTTAATAAAAAATAATTTTTTTGATAAAGAATTGATAAATAAAAATACTTTAACTCCAACTTCTCTTTTTTCTAATAAAGAAATAGAAAAAATCAGAACTAATAAAGATAACAAAAATATTTATTTCATAATTATGGATGGTATGGCTTCATTAGAACAGTATGAATTTTTATTGAGAGAAGCTAATTTTTTTTCAGATAAAACTCAAAAATATATAAAAGATAATAGGCAATTTTTTTTAAAAAAAAATTTTACATATATAGAGAATAGCTATTCAACATTTAATGATACTCATCATACACTAGGATCTATCATGAATCTTAAACCACTAGAATTAAATAAGCTTAATAAAAAAAGTTTAAAGTATCAAAATTTACTTTATCCGGCTGTTCTAACAAAAAATAAATTTGAGATAAATAATTTTCCAAATTTAATAGAAGATTTATACAAAATAGATTATGATTTTAAATGGCTAGGATATAAACTAAATTGTAAGTTTGTAAATCCTAACTTATGCTATGATTATGAAAATAAAAAATCTTATAAAAATAAATCAATTATAAATTTTTATATTTTAAAATCATTTTTAATAAATACACCTACATTAGAATTATATGGTTTTTTCAGAAATAAATTAAAAATAGATATTACACTGCCTGACAGAGAAAAAATAAAATTAAACGAAAAAAACGATTTAAATTCTAGAAATGAAGTGTTAAGTGAATTTATATTGAATGTTAAAAAATACCAAAAAAACAATATAAACTATTTTTATTTTATTCATAACATTTTGCCGAGCGACCCTTTTATATTTGATGAAGATTGTAATAAAAAGAATCATGTTAAGGATGATGGTGATATGAATATATACTTAAAGAATTATAGTAAAAATTATAAATGTGCTCTTAAAAAGATTAAGGAATTTATTGAGTTTATTGATTTACATGACCCAGATGCAATAGTTGTTTTTCAAGCTGATCATGGTGAGAAAATAACTTTAAATAGAAATAATAACAAGTATAAAATATTTAATTTAATCAAAGTACCAAATTTATGCAAAAAATATCTTACAAACGAAATTGATAGTGTGAATGCTGTAAGATTATCTATTAATTGTGCAACTGGTACTAAAGTAAAACTTTTAAAACGAAAAATTTATAGTGAATAATTTATGAAAAATTCTCTAATTATTGCATGCGATGGTGAGGCTGCAAGTGGTAAAAGCACAGGTGCAAAATTAATTTCTAAAAAGTATAAACTTTTATTAATCAATTCAGGTTTATTTTACAGATACGCTAGTAAAATAATTATTGAAAACAAACCAAAAAAAATTGTTCCTTTTTTAAAAAAAGAATTAAAAAAAATAAAATATGAAAATATTTCCTCTCAAAATTTACATACACAAGAGATCAGTAAATATGTTGGACTTTTAGCAAAAAAAAAGGCAGTCAGATTAATTATTAATGGTTTGCAAAGAAAAATTATAAAAAAGAATAAAAAGATATGCGTTGAAGGTAGAGATATTGCAAGTAAAATTTTAAATAATAAACCTAGATACGATATAGCTTTCTACTTTAAATGTAATAATAATGTAGCAGGTTATAGAAGGTGGCTAGATCTAAAAAAAAAAGTTCCTCTTAAAGAAGTTAAAAAAACTCTTAGGTTGAGAACTAAACTTGATAAAACTAGGGTTCATAGTCCATTAAAAAGAGTTAAAGATGCTATCCTTATAAGAAGTGATAAATTGAGTAAAAAACAAATGTTAGAAAAAATGACACTGGAAATTAATAAAAAACTTAAAAAGTTTGTTAAATAATTTTGATTATTTTATCGAAGATAGTTTTGATTTTCAAAATTTTTTTGTGTTTATTATATTTATTAAAAATTTCTAATTCAGGATTTTTAGGAAATTCTTCTTTTATATCTTTTCCTACAGTATTTTTTATCAATAATTTACGTTTTTGGTTAATCAGTTTGTCATCTCCTTTTATCAAGATTATTATGTGATTATCGAATTTTCTTATTATTTTATGAATATTATAAGATAAGCCAATTACACTCAAAATTACATTCACACGATTATTGACTAAAAATTTAGCAAGAGTTAAATATTTTAAAACATTATTAAATCTTTGTTTTTTATCATATTCTTTAAGATTAAATATTTTTCTTAAATTATCACCATCCAAGTATATTGTTTCACCATACCTTTTTTTAATCTTACTTTTAATTTGTCTCGCAAATGTAGTTTTTCCAGCTCCAGACAATCCTGTAATAAAAAATAATATTCCTTTGCTCCTATTTAGCCTCTTTTTTTTCATATTTTAAAGTAATAGAGTTATATAATATAAAAGTCATTAATAAAAAAATTAAAATCATTTGGATGTAAAATAAATATTATGAACTGGAAAATAATTTGGAATAGAAAGCATAAAATTAAAAATCCTAACAATTTAAAATCATTACTAAAACTAAATGGTTATGAAAGCACTACATCATCTGTTAATTCTAAAGAATGGAAAAAATATACTCAATATTTTATTAAAAAATATAAAATAGGTGAATCTACAAATATTCTTGACATTGGATGTGGTTCGGGAGCCTTTTTAATTCCCTTTTATAAAAAAACTTCTAATTGTTTTGGTATAGATTATTCAAAAGAATTAATAAAGTATTGCAGAATTAATATGCCTAAAGGAAAATTTATTGTATCGGAAGCATCTAATCTTTCAAAGTTAAACGGGAAAAAATTTGATATTATATTTGTAAATTCAGTTTTTCAATACTTTAAAAACTTAAATTATTCAAAAAAAGTATTAAAAAATATTATCTCAATATCAAATAAAAATACAAAAATATTTCTATTAGATATACCTGACAAAAACAAATATAATAATTGGAAAAATTATATTATAAATAAATATAGTGAAAAACACTTTGATTCTAATTACTCTAAATTAAAACACCAATTTTATCAAAAGAAAATGTTCAAAGATTTTTTTAAACAAAGAAATTTTGAGGTAAAAATATCTAATCAAAAACTTATTAAAAAAGTTAACAGCAAATTTAGGTTTAACGTCTTTTTAAAATATGAAAAAAAATAAAAAAGGCATATGTATTATTGTTTTTGGATACTCTGGCGCGGGCAAAACAAGTTTATCAAAATTCATTCATCCTCATGTTGAAAAAAAGATTGGCAAAACCCTTCTAATTGATGGAAACGATTTTAGAGAACTTTTATATGCTTTTGATAAAAAATATGGATATACACTAAAAGATAGATCAAAAAGTGCTATTTCTGTCTATAAAATTTTAAACATCATCTTAGATCAAAATATAAATGTTATTTATAATAATATAGGTCTTAATAAATTTGCTCATCAAGTGTGGCAAAGCAATATTAAAAATTTAATCAATGTGTATATAGATGCTAAAATAAAAAATATCATAAATTTTGGTAAAAAGAAAAAAATTTACAAATTAAAAAAAGATGTTGTGGGGGTCCATATTAAATCATATTTACCCAAAAATATTAATATTAAAGTCAAAAATGATTTTAAAACTCCATTACAAAAAATTTCAAAAGAACTTATTATAAAATTAAATAAAATTTTATAAATTATTTTTTTATAATATAACAAGGTCTTGGTGAAAAATTAAACCTTAAAATTTTCTGTTTTTTATTTTTAAAAAAAATATCTATTGCTTTAGTATCTCCATGCAAATACTTACCAGAGTTTCCTCTCCCGGCATAATTATCAAATAATATAACTCCACCTTTTGAAACATTAGAATAAAAATTATTTAAAACTGTTAAGGTTGGCTCAACGAAATCTATATCAATATTCAATAATGAAATTTTTAATCCAGGGTTTGATTTTATAAATTTTGGAATTGATCTTTTTACATCTCCTTTTATTAAAGAATAATTTTTAATATTTTTTTTTTTAAATAGTGAAATTAATTGAGATTTACCAATAGACGAAGAGCCAGCTGTTTTTATCCAATGCGATCTTTGAATTTTATCCTCTTTAAAATTTGTATTAGGATAAGAATTACTAAAAGTATCAAATCCCAGTATTCTTGTAGATTTTTCACCACCAAATAGATTTCTCAACAATGCAAATCTCATAAGAGATGTTCCTTTAAATACCCCACACTCAACAATTTCTCCTGGTATGCTCTGCGCAATTTTAATGGATTCATAATGTGCTAAAAATTTACCTAAACGTTCTTCATTCATTGTTAAATGATAATTTGTTTCAAAATCGAACATGGCTTGCACATTTAATTTAGGTAATTTAATCATTTAATACCTTTTAATCATAAAAAAAAAATTAAAAGAATTTTCTAAACTAATATATTAAAATTTAATGTATAAAATTAAAAAAAAAGAAATAAAAAATTCAATAAAACAAAAATTTTAAATAAAAAGTGCTTATCATACATAAAGGCTAATCTAATATCAAATTATCAAAAATTTTTCCTTTAGCCTTTCTTTTTAAATGCACTTCACCAAGATGACAAACAACTGATCCATTAATATCAGCTCTTGATTGATATAAAATAATATTATTCTTTTTTGCTTTAATTTTTTTATTAATTAAAGTACATAAATTTGGCTGATGATAATTAGTATAACTTAAAAAATTTTTCATTTTTTTTAAAAAAATTTTTTTATTGATTTTAACAGCATAACTAAAGTCATTATAATTTTTTAAAATCTCGTAAAGTGAACATATAGAATGATAAGGACCAGTCATTTTTTTTTCTAAATGATTTGTTAAATTGAAATTAAAAGGTTTTATCTCATTATTTTTTTTAATATTAAAACAAATAAACGCTCCACCAGTTAATCCAAATAAACCTTTACAAGAACTAAAACCCATTACATCTGCAAGATTATGATCTAACTCTAGCCCTATAGATGCTGTCGCATCTAGAGCCAGTCTAGCTTTAAGTCTTTTTTTAAGTTTATATAAATCTTTTATTGGTATTCGAAAACCAATACTTGTTTCAACGGGACAGCCAATTATCCAATCAAATTTTTCAGTAATATTTTCTAAGTGCTCGAACTCGATATATTTTATCTCTTTAATATATCTAAAGTGCAGTTTACTAGTTTCGCACATATAACGTAATCTATCAGAATAGACACCTGTTTTAATAATTAGAACTTTTCCATATAAAAAATTGGAAATCATAACTTCTAAAGCAAAGCTAGCAGAACCCTGAAGTCTTGCTATTTTTTTTTGTCCACTAATGCTGAGTATTTTTTTTAAAACCTCTTTTTCAATTTTCTCGTACTTTTGATCACCTCTCCCAAAACATGGTTCTAAAGAAGAAATATTTTCAGACAATAAACTTGCAGGACCTGGGGTAAAAAGTTTTTTTTTAAAGTTCTGTTGTTTAACGAAATTAAGAATTGTTTTTTTCATTTATCTAAATTTTTTCATAAAAGTATTTTTTAAATAGATCATATTTTCCTTTGGTCTAGAAATATTTTTTCTATGACCTTTAGCACATAAAATTTCAATGAAATAATTTCTATTGGATTTTAGTGATTTTTTTAAACTTAATAATACTTCTTTCTCATTTTTGCAAACTACAGAGTTTTTATATCCAAGAATTTTTGCTAGTTCATAAAATTTCACATGTTTAGCGGCATTATCATGGCCACCAACCGACTCATGACTAAAATTGTTAAAAACAATATGTACTAAATTATTTAAATTTTTACTTGTAGAGAGAGATCCCATATGCATTGTTAAAGCGCCATCTCCATCAAAACAAAATATTTTTTTTTTTGAAGTTTTCGCTATTCATTGAGCAACAGATATTGCGTGTCCCATTCCACCAACACACATAAAATGATTAATATTGTTTTTTTTGGTTTTATTTTCATAAATTTCTCGTGAAATAATTCCAGTTGTAGAAACTATATTAGATTTATTTGGTAGTTTTTTAAGTATAATTTTTAACAATTTTTCTCTAAGAGGATAAACTTTTTTTTTAACTTTTTTCAATTTTATATCTTCAAAAGTATTTTTTTTTATAAGTAAGGCTACAGGTTTTTTGTTTTTTTTTGCATAATTTTTTAAGAATTTTATATCTTTTTTATATTTACTTAAGCTATTTAGTACTTTGTATTTAATACCCAAATTTTTTAAAAATTGTTGAGTCACTTTACCTTGAGTTCTGTGTTGGGGTTCATCAATAAATTTTTTATTTTTTTCACCTCTCCAGCCAATTATTAAAAATAATGGTATACTATAAACTTTGTTATCAGCTAGAGATATTAAAGGGTTGATTGAATTTCCAAGACCTGAATTTTGCATATAAATAATTGGAATTTTGTTTGTAGATAGATGATAACCAATGCCAAGACCAATTGCAGATCCCTCATTTGCAGACACCGAATGATTTTTTTTAAATGAATATTCAAAACTAAAACAAAGATTTTTAAATAAAGAATCAGGGACTCCAACACTAAATGTTAATCCATTTTTAGTAAGTTCTTTCACAAAATCATTAATATTTATCATTAATTATTTTGTTCCTGGGATTAATTCTAATATTTCTTTTATACTCAACAAAGATTTTTCAATTTCAAATGATCGACCATTTCTTAAAATACCTAAAGCAGTTTTATACATTGCTGGATAAGAGGCCCTAAGCAGTTGGTTTGCATAAATCACAATATTGAACCCGCTATTTATGAGGTCTGTTTCTCTAATTTTGTTATAGCTAGAAGGAACTGCTACTAAAGGAACATTTGGATATTTTCTTTTAAAAATGTCTGCAAATTTTAACACCTCTTTAGGGGATTTATGTTTACTATGAATCATGATGGCATCCGCCCCTGCATTTAAATATTCACATGCTCTTTTATATGCATCAGAAATAGGTTTATTTAATATCAGGCTTTCTATTCTTGAAATAATCATAAAATCACTATCACTTACATTTTTTCCAACTTTAATTTTTTTTGAAAAAGCCTTTATACTTTCTTGTTCTTGCTTTACTTCAGTTCCAAATAGCGAATTCTTTTTTAATCCCTTTTTATCTTCAACAATAAGAGCTGAAACACCATATCTCTGAATTGTTTTAACGTTAATTTCAAAATGTTCTGGCTTACCACCTGTATCAACATCAATTATTAATTGTTTAGATGTGACATCAAAAATCTCATTAATATTTGATAACCTTTGGTTTATTTCAATTACTTCTATGTCGGGTTTACCTCTTAATGCCGAGTCAGTTAATGAACTTGACCAAAAACCATCAAAACTTATTTTTTCTCCATTTTTTTTTTCATAGAAAATCTTTTCTGAAATTAATGCTGATAAAGGGCTGTGTGCCTCAATTATTCTACAAAACTTTCCACTCTCTATCATTCTCTTTAATGATGACATTCTATTATTTGGAAGCATATTTTGTTGAAACATTCTTTCATTTAAACCTGAACTAGAAATATTTTTTGTATATGGAATTTCAATTAATTTTGTTCCAATTTTTTTTAGTGTGCCTAGAGTTTTTGCTCTTAATTTTGTTTCATTAAACTTCCAATCATCTCCATGCACCATAAAATCTGGTTTAATTTTTTTCAAATTATTACAGTATTCCCATTCATTTTGGGGAATAATTCTTTTTATGCCGCTTATATTTTTTAAAATTTTTTTTCTATTTTCATATGAAATAAGAGGAAGCTGTTTATGAGTCGTTATTGCTTTATCTGTATAAAGACCAAGAATTAAATCCCCATATTTTTTTGCTTTGTTGATCAAATTTATATGCCCATGATGCAAAATATCAATCGATAAACCAATATAAACTTTTTTATTTTTTTGTTTTTTCATAATTTTTTGCTGCCCTTTTTCTTATTATTGAACTACTAATATTTTTTGTTCTTTCAAAATAAATTGATCTAACTTTAAATTTTCTATTTTTATAATCTGCTCAATTTATTACTAAATTTATTTTATTCTTTGTAACAAATTTATCGTCAACAATATAGTTTGAAGGTATAACTTTATATACGTATTTAATAGATTCTAGTATCTCAGCTCTATTTTTAAATTTAATTTCTGGACTAAAATTTTTGAACTTTTTTAAATCTTTATCAGTAGTTAAAGCAATAATAACTCTTCCGTATTTACTAGCTTTTTTTAATAATCTTATATGACCATGATGAATAATTGATGCCGACATATCCACTAATATTTTTTTTTGTTTTTTCATTTATTTAATTTATTTATAAAACTTTTTAATTTCATTTACGATTTTTTTTAAATCTTTTTTTTCATTTTTTTTTGTAATATTTATAACAGAAGATTTTTTACTACTTTCTTGACAAATTTGCATAATAATTTTTTCATTTTTTTCATACATTTTTTTTTCTTGATTTGTGTATTTATAGCCCTTTTTTCTATTTTTACTTCTTTCTAAATTAATTTTTTTTTTTGATTTTATAATTATAAGCAAATGAACTTTTGGTTGTGAATTTATAAGTTTACTTATATATCTCATTTTTTTTTTGTTGGAGTTACAAATTATATAAAATAGTGATCTATATCTAAAACCTTCTGAGTTTATTACTAAATTTTTATTTAGTTCATGATAAATACGCAATGAAGCCTCATTGATAAAGTAATAAAAATGTTTCCTCACTTCCCATCGAGAAAAATTTAAATTCAAAAATGTGTTAAAAATTCTTATTGAATAAGTTGTATATTTTATAAAAAAAAAAATTAAAAAAAAAATTTTTTTTGGTTTGCTTAAGATATTGTAATCATTAGTTGCGATCTTTTCTTTTTGAAATATCTTTTTTATCTTTTTACAATAATAAGATTTACCGCTAGCTGGCATTCCAATAAACTCTACATAAAAATTTTTTTTCATTTTTTAAATTTTATTTTTATTATTTAATTCAAAAACTGTTTGATTTTTCAAAATTAAAACATTATCACATTTTTCTATGACTTTTGGATTGTGAGAAATTAAGACTACAGTTAATTCATTTAAGGATAATATTTTTTCTATTATTTTTTCCTCAGTATTTGGATCTAATGAGCTTGTTGGCTCATCCAAGATTAATATTTTTGGATTAAGATATAATGCTCTTGCAATACCAATTCTCTGTAATTGACCTCCTGAAATTCTAGCACCAGAATGACCAACCATAGTATCTATTTTTTTTTCAAGACTATCTATAAAATTACGGATCCCTGATATATCTACTACTTTGTTTAGTCTATCAAAATCTATTTGTTTTTCATTAATCCCAAAACAAATATTATTCTTAATTGTGTCATCTAGTAATTGGATAGTTTGAGGCACATACCCGATATTTTTTTGCCAACCTTTTAGATTTTGATAAATACTAATTCCATCAAATACAATTTCTCCTTGGTTTGGTTTTAATAAACCCATTAACAAAGCTATTAAAGTTGATTTTCCTGACCCTGTTGGTCCTTGAATTCCAATGCTACTATTTTTTTTAATTTGAAAATTCAAATTTTTAATAGAAGATTTAGTTGAATTTGGATAAGAAAACTCAACTCCTGAAAATTTGATATTTTTTTTAAAATCTAATTTTTTTTCATTAATTTCTTTTTTAGTCTCTAATTGATTTTTCTTGTATAAAATAAATATCTCATAAATATTTAATAATGATACGTAATGAAATTTATATTGATTTATTCCAACTAAAATAATACCCACAGAAGGTATAAATCTTACTAATGATACAACAAGTAAAGTGAGTAATGGCAACATTGATTCAAATGATTGGTTATTATTAAAGAGGAATAAGATTATCAAGGATATAGCCAACACAGTAAAAAGTTCAAGAATAATTTTTGGTGTTGTTGCCAATAAAGCAACATTGGTCTCTTGGTGTAATGATCTATAATTTTGTAAATTGAAGTTTTTTTCTATAAATTCTTGATTTCCAATCATTTTAATAAATTTAATTAATGAGAAGCTTTCTTGCATGTTTTTAAGAATTAAAATTCTTGATTTCTTTGCAATTTCACCTCTTTGCTTTAAATTTTTTTTAAAAATAGTTAGGAAAAAAATAACCGGAAAACTAAAAATACATAATGTTATTAATAATACTAATGGATTACTTAAAACTAAGATAAAAATAATAAAGAAAATTAAAATTAATTCTTTGATGATTTTTAAAATACTAAAAATAACAGAAGTAGACCTTTTTACATCATCTATATTTTGTATTAATTTTGAAGGGTTATTCTGAGTATGAAATAAAAAACTTTCATTAAGATAAAAAGAATAAATTTTTCTTGAATGTTCTAAATTAATCTTTTTTATCATATTTAATTCAAAATAATTAAATAATAAATTATAAATTGCTTTAATAAAGAAAATGATAAAAATAATTATTAATCCATATAATGATCTTTCAGAAATTGGCATATTTAATATTAAATTCTCTAAAGTCTGGTTGTCTAAATATTCGAAAATTTTAGATGGATTTATAATTGTAACTAAGTAAATAGGAAGAGATCCAATAGAAATAGTTTCAAGTAAAATGAGCGGAAACGAACTTAAGATTAATAAAATTAATCTATTTCTTTGATTATTATCTAAAATTTTTAGTATCTTCTTAAACATATCATTTTAAAAAATATTTTTTAATTCTTTCAAAAATACTCCGTTTTAAAGGCTTCCTTACATTTATACTTTTATAACTTAAATCATTGTTAATTATTTTTTCTATTAAATTAAAAATTTTTTCTGAAGAATTTTCAATGTATGAAAAATGCAATTTTTTTTGTTTTTTTATTATTTTTTTTACTTCTGAAAGATTATTTAAAGTTAAAGAAATATTTTTAGATAAATCATTTAGTTGGCAGTTAAGATAAGCATCGCTAGAAGGCATTATCTTTCTTGGTTTGTTTGAATTGTTTATTCTCATGCTCCAATCATTTGGTATTATAGTTGGTACGTTAAATAACATCGCTTCATACATAACACTGGACTCATCTGTTATTAAAATATCAGCTATAGCTAAATAGAGAAAAATATTTGTTTTTGGTGGATATATATAAACATCTTTGTAATTTTGTTTGGAGATATTATTCATTTTTATCGTATTCTTATATATATCAGAATATTTTTTATCATCTTTTGACGGCCAATGTTTAACAATCAAATTTAACCCCTTTTTTTTGGCTAAATTAAGAATGTCTAATTGTTTATTATCTGTTTCAAATGAAGGTGCGTACAAGATCGTTTTTTTGTTTGGGTTAATTTTTTTTTTAATCTTTTTAACTTTTTGCTTAAAAGAAGTAGAATTTATATCATCTGATTTAGGCCAACCAATCTCGTATACGCCATTTCTCGGATTTGCTTTTGGATCTTTACAAGAAGTTTTCCATAAATTAACCCACTTTTTTCCAGGCAAAAGTCCAATATCATATAGGTCCCACCTAGTTTTTTTCCAAGCATTTGGCCAACTTGTTCTTCCCTGATCCATACCATGTAAAGAGATTATTGAAAATTTTGAATTATTATTAATATTTAGATCATGGTTATAAAAACCGATCTCAGCTTTTCCTCTTAATTTATTTGAAAATCTTGTTTTATAACCTTTATTTTTTAGCCTTTTTTTTAGGTTTACCCAAGTATTTTTTTCAATATGATCTGAGTAAAAAAATGTGACGTCTTTTTTTAATTTTTTATTTTTCAATTTTTTTTTCAAATGATTTTTTAAATTTATTTAAATAAGTTTTTTGTCTAGAACATATAAAATATAATTCTTTTGATTTAAAATTCTTTTTTATTTTATTTGTCAAATCAAAAGTATTTATTTTATTTTTATTCAAATATTTTACAAAATCACTTGTAAATGTAAATAAATGTTGTTTGTTTACTGTTTTATCAGCATGACAATATATAATTACAACTTTACTTGAGTTTAATGCAAAATCTAAAATTTTCTTAGGTTCAAATGTATGGTCTAAAGTATGAAAAATTCCAAATAGATCAAAGGATTTAGCTTTGATATTTTTATAATAATTCGAAATTTGAAGATCTAAAAATTCTTCAGCAAAACTTTTGCTATTAACAGATTTATAATTATCGTTTTGTCCCCAAAATAAATTTGAATTATCGATAAAAAGGTATTTTTTTTTTAAATTTTTTTTCTTTAGATTCTTTTTCTTTAAAATTAGAATATCAGAGTAAGATTTAATTGATTTTTTAAAATATTTTTTTTGCAATATCTTTGATTTACCTGCAACCTGTCTGAAATTAAAATAATCAAAAACTTTATTGGATAAATTTTTATAAAAAAGTTTATTATTTTTATATTCTTCTTTAAAAAAATTTAAAAATAATCCCATAAATGGGCTATTATATTCTGCGTAATTTTTAATCTTTATATTTTTACTTAAAATTTTATATAAATCACCATGATTTGGAAGTTTATTATTTTTAACGAAATTTATTAAATTAGTCCAACTTCTGTTATGTTGTCCATATATATTTGAATAAATTCTTCTTGAAATTTCTTTTTTAAACCATGGATTATTTTGTAATATGTTGCAGTTTAAACAGCGGTGAACAGTTATATTGTTTAATTGTTTCTGTGATAAATTTAAATCAGATTTAATTGCATCAACATAAAAATTTTTAGGATGAATTTGATTTTTTTCTTTTTTTAATTTTGATGAACCGCAATATATACAATAATTATATTTTTGGAAATATTTCATAAATTATTCTGGATATTAAACTAATCTGTTTTTTTTTAAAATTTTATAAATTTGTTCACATTCTTTATATTCTATATTTATTAATTTAGTAATTCGTTTTAAGTCATTTTTTCCATTCGAGTATTGTAGAAAGTTAATTAATTTTTTAACTTGTGTTTTCCTTTCTTTAGTACCTAGTAATGGATGAAGTCCCCTTCTTCCTAATTGTGGCTCACAATAAACCTTACATTCAGGCAAAATCGTTGATGAAATTTTGTTAATTATCTTAACCATAATTATATAACTTTTTTTTAAACCTTTTTGAGTTAAAACTTTGAAATCGTCTGCAGATGTATGATATTCCTTAAATTCAGCGTATTTTGTTCTACAAAAAGTTGCTACATCTAAATCAACTCCATGTGAATTAAAATTGCCTTCATCAGACCTAAAGTCTAGAAAACTATACTTTTTAAATTTTATTTTATTCTCTTTGAAAACTTGAATAGCAATATTATTCGTCAAAGAATCACTTTTTTTTGATGGTATAAAAGAAAAATTTCTATCATCTCCAACGCAAGTAAGATTATATCCGGCTATTACATTATTTTTTAATTCTTTAAATCTTTTATTGATATAACTAATTGATCCAATAATTTCTGGTAAAAAAACAAATCTTAGGGTGTAATATGATGAAAATTTTTTAAAATGTTCATAGAGCATCGTTGTTAATAAAATTCCAGACAAATTATCATTGCACGTCGACGGATGACAAATATAGGTTGATATAAGTATTTCTTTTTTTGATTTACCTTTAATTACAGCTTCACCAATTGAAAGGCTCCCCTTTTTTTTGAAGCTTGATGCTATCTTTACCTCAAATACTGAACTGAGTTTGTATTTTTTCTCCAGTTTTAAAAGGTATTTATGACTCAAGCAAAAACCCCATAATCTTTTATAGTAAGAGGTAATGTAAGGAATATGATTAGGCTGTTTTCTCAATGTATGTAGATTTTTTTTTAAATCCTTGAACCTAATTTTTTTAGAAACAGGAGCTGAATAATTTATTACGTGAAGATTATTTTTTTTAAAGTCGATTATCTTATTTTCAAATTCATCTTTTATGTAAGCATCTTTAATATTCCACTCAGGTGGAATTATCCAGTCAAAGACCCTTTTGCCAGACGGTATTTCTAATATATGTAAATTTGGAATCTTACTTTTTAAAATATTTAAAGTTTTTCTATTTCCATTACCTGTTAAGCTTCTACAAATTGGAAATATATTTTTTCCAAGATTAATATATTTATTTATATTAGATAAAGTTTTAAATTTCATTATTTTTTAAGAATATAAAGTAAACTTGTTGAAATCATGTTTTTTTCAATATTAGATACTAAATTATAATCTCTTTTTTTATTTAGAAAATTTAAAACGTCTTTATTATCTACTCTTTTTTTAGTTTTTACATAATTTAATAAATGATTAAAACTGTACTCATTCATTCCAACTTTTTTTATTATTTTAAAATTAAGTTTTGAAAAAATAATGTCTAAATTTTTTTCTGAAAAATAGTAGTTGTGGCTATTTCTAAAATCATATTTTAAAAAATCATATCCTAATAAAAATTTGTAAATATTATTATAATTAGGGATTCTCAGAATTAATTTACCATTGCTACTTAATATTTTCTTTAAATTCTTCAAGAATAAAATGGGGTTAATTTTATGCTCTAACTCGGAAAGAGATAGAATTGCATCAAATTTTGTTTTTTTTGCAAGTATATCATTTATTGATGAATAAAAAGAATGTCCATTTTTTTTTATAAAGTTTTCATATAATTTATTATCAAGACCAGCTGTATAAGATGATTTTTTTTTTAGATAATTTATAAGTATTCCTGACCCACAATTTGATTCTAAAACCTTTTTATTTTGAAAGTTTATGTATTTTTCAATAAATCTAATTTTTTTAATTTCGCGTGGATAATGAAATTTTATAAATTCTTTAATTGAATTATTATTATTGTATAAATTACGTGCTATTGATGAATCTTCCAATATTTTAGTTTTTTTTTTTAAACTAACTAGACCACAACTATTGCAAGCTATAAGTTTTTGCTTGTTTTTAGAAAAAATATTTTTTCCTACTCTTATTTTATCATTCCAAATTACTTTGTGATTACGAAGACCACAGCAAATACACCTATATTTCATCTATTAACTATTCACTACTTTTTAAAAGTGTTATTGAGTCAACTGTCCTTCTAATCTGAGACAAATCTTCATAATCCATACTGCAAGTATGAGCTAATTGGGTATTTACATTAAGTGATTTATTACAAGTAAAATGTTTTTCAATATATTCTACACCTTTCGAAGCAGCATATATGCAGGCTGCAGTTCCAATTGTATGATCGCTATAACCTTTAATTTGAGATTTTGTAAAATCTGGCATCTTAATATCAGTTAGTTGCGTTGGGTACTTTGAAACACAATAAAAATATATAATATTTTTTTCCTTATAAGGTAAAGATTTTAAATTTTTGTGCATTCCCAAAGATATAAAAACTTTCTTATTTAATCCGATTATTTCTTTACATAAACTTTTATCTTTAATTGATCTACTTGCTATTTTATAAAAATCAATCCCTGCTTCTTCACACCAATCAATCTTAGATTTATCGAAAATAGATGCAAAAAAATTAATTCCTATTTGTTTGGCATAATCATTTAATTCAAAGAATTCTTTTTTGGTCAGTTGAATATAATTTCTATCATTGTTGTTAAATAATAATTTTGAATCGTATAATTGAACTTTTACGAAATCAGCTCCAGCAATTTTTGATTGTAATATCATTCTTTTTGACTCATCCATTGAACCAAGATGTTGAGGATGAATTTCAGAGATGATCTTTACTTTTCTTTGGCTAAGATTTGTTTTCATTAAAACTTAAGTAAATCAATTTTTTTTAAATCTTTTTTGTAATGAATATCATTAATATCTGTTTTTATACAACCTAAATATGTACTTAAACTCTCTTGAAATAAAGCATTTCTTTTCATTACTCTTATAGCTGCATTTGAGTTTAGATTAGCGTCAACGGTTATTACTTCTTGGAGGTTATTTTCTATAAGTTTTTTAATTGCACTATCGATTTGAAAAGATTTAACTTCTGGAGAGTTTGGTTGTAAACTAACTACCAAACTACATAATTTTTTTTTATTTTTTTCAATTTCTCTGACAGCATGTCTAATAACTTCTATTTTAAATACTTTATCTTTAGATAAATAATTGGGTCTTTTGATTATTTTGACTTTGTACTTCGATGCAATATTCATAATTCTTTTACTCTCAGAACTAACATAAATTTGTTTCAGAAATCTTGAATTCTTCGCAGCTTGTATTGCATAATATATCATGGGCTTATTCTTTAATTTAAATATATTTTTACCCTTAAATCTTTTTGAATTTCCTCTTGCAGGTATTATTAATATAATATTACTCAACAACTTATTTTTACTTTTTTTTAATTTATCAAAAGATAAATCTAAAATTTTATTCTTAAAATCTTTAAGATAATCATTTGATTTTGTTTTATTATTAGTATGCATCCTATATCTATAAAGCGGAAGCGGTAGATTAAATATTTTATATTTTTCACCTAATCTAATTTTAAGTTCTTCTTCTTCTCTGTGTCTAAATTCTTTCTTGTACATACCATATTTAATAAATTTTTTTTTATTGTACATAATTCCACATGAGATTGGGAATTTTTCAGATTGAATTTTTTTTGTTTTATTTTCAAATTTATCTACGTGATAATAATCGCATGCAACTCCAAAAAAATTCGGGTTTTCGTCTAGGAAGTATGAAAGAATATTTATTAGATAAGACGATATAAAATCATCAGAGTCTACACGAACAAAATACTTGCCCTTAGATTCACGTATTGCTTTATTTGCGCTTGCAGCAACACCTATATTTTTTTTATTAAATATGTATCTAAAATTCTTTACTTTATTAAATCTTCTTATTTTTTCTCTTGAGTTATCTTTCGAACAATCATCAACAACTATTACCTCAAAGTCTTTTTTTAAATTTTTTAAACCAACACTATAATTTTGATTTAGACAACTTCTAATACAACGATCAATATATTTTCCATAATTAAAATTTGTAACTATAATAGAAACTTTCATAAATGATTTATAAAAAAACTTAGAAGTAAAACCTACCATTTATCTTGTAAAATAAAAGTTTTATGTGTAGATATTTTAGTTCTATGTTATCTAAAATTCATAACGCTATAAATCAAATTAATACTAGAAAATATAATTCATTTTATATAGCTGGAAATATTTATAATTTTGGATTTTCTATTAAAGATACAGAATTATTTCCTCAAATTTTTCTGGATAAATTTCAAAAAAAAATTGGTAAAAATAAAGATTTATATGTTCCTACAGCTACACTCAATTTAACAGAAAATAGAGGAAAATTTTCAAATAAAAATTCAAAATCTTACATGATGGGAATTTTTTCTGAATTTATTAGAAAAAAAAGGTTAAGCTTTAGATCCAATCACCCATTATGGTCATTTGCTGGCTTGGGTAAAAACGTAAAAAAAGTTCTAAAAGGTACCTCTTATTCTGCCTATGGTAAGAATTCAGTGTTCGAAAGATTGCTCAAAAGAAATACTTTATTTATATCTATGGGAAAACCTCATAAATCTATGGGTATGTTGCACTATGCAGAACATATTGTTGGTGTTCCCTATAGGTTTAACAAAGAATTTAGAATTAAAGTACAAATTAAAAATAAAATTAAAAAACAGTATTGCATATTAGGAGTAAGATTTAATTCAAATAAATTAGCAAAAGATGACAACAAAAAAATTGTTATGAAATTTAAAAAAAAAAAAATCTTTAAAATAATAAAGCTAAATAAAGGAGAACTTTATTGTGCTGATTATAACTTACTAGTTAATGAATTAATTAATATATTAAATGATAATCCTAAAATCTGGCTTAAAAATGAAAAGGTAGATCAAAAAAATTATATAGATGACTAGTAAATTATGAATAAAAAGAATTTACTTAACATTCACGATAATTTTGAGTTAGCTGACTCAAAAAATAACTTCAACAAAACTCAAATACAAAAATATATGCATTCAATTTCTAAATCATTAAAAAAATATGAAAAAAAAAAAACTTTAGTGCTTATTAAAAATGGCAACGGTATTTATTTTTGGATGAATATATTATCATGTGTAAACGAAGGTTATACTTGTTTTCCAATTGATTCATCTTATAAAATTAACGAATTAAAGAATTATTATAAAACAATAATAATTTTAGATAAAAAAAAAATTAGTATTAAAAACTTAAAAAAAATTGTTAAAAATAAAAATATATTAAAATTTAATTTTATATCTGCAACATCTGGCTCAACTGGTAAACCAAAAATTATTTTACTCAATTTTGATAAAATTATGACCAATGTAATAAAAGTAAAAAATTTTTGTAAACTTAAAAAAAAAAAGAATTACTTAATTGCTATTCCAGGATATTTTTATAGTTCAATTTTACATTTTTTTACAGCTCTAGTTAGTGGATCAAAATTTATTTTTATTGAGGAGAAAATATTTCCATTAGATTTGATAAATTTTTTAGAAAAATTTAATGTAAATTATTTTGGTGGACCGCCAATTCACAATAAGTGGGTAATCGATTCTGAGAAAAATTTGACTAAACTTGAAAAAATTTTTTCATCTGGTGATTTTTTAGAAAATAAAACTATTAAAAAATACAAATCTAAAAAAAATTTTGAATTCTATTATATGTATGGAATTACTGAAGCCTCAGGGAGAGTTTGTATAAATAATTTAAAAAACTCAAGCCGTTGTAATTCTGTTGGGAAACCACTTCCTATATATAAATTAATGACAAGAAATAATGATATCTATATTAAATCAAATTATTTATTTTACGGTTATTATTTTAAGAAAAACTTTGAGATACCTAATAAAAATATTTATATTACCGGTGATCAGGGAAATATTGATAAAAATGGTAATATAATTCTACACGGAAGAAAGGATGATGTTTTTAAATCTTCTGGTATAAAAATTTTTACTCAAAAAATTAAGAATACCCTCATAGAGTCTAATCTCTTTGATGATGTATTTGTCTATAAAGGCAAATTGAAAAATTATGGAAATGTTCCATTTTGTGCTTATGAATCCTCCAAGGAAATTAATATAGATAAATTAAAATCATTAATTAAAAATAAGCTAGATAATTTTCATATTCCAAAAAAGTTTAAATGGTATAAGAAATTACCAAGACTTAGAAATAACAAAATTGATAGAATAAAAATTAAAAATAATGATTAAAGTAAATAAACTTAAAAAAATTGAGAACGATTTAATTAAAGTTATTAACAAAAAATCCAAAAAAAAAATAAATTTAGCAACAAATTTAATTAGAGAGGAAATTGTTGACTCACTTTTTTTAATTGAAATTGTTTCTTTTTTAGAAAAAAAACATAAAGTTATTATTCCAACTAACAAAATTAGTGTGGAGGATTTTAAGTCAATTGGGAATTTAATTCTTTTAATAAAGAAAATTACCGATTAAGAAAACCTTTATAGCTAATTTCGTAACCTATTGGCACATAAGTATTTTCCTCTTTTTGTGACTTAATATTTTCGATATCTTTTACAAAGTTCTTAAAATTTTTTTTGACACTATCTATATTTATATAGGTATTATTATTCTTAAAAACCAAAAGAGGTTTGGACAATATATTTTTATGTCTAATTAAAGATGTTAATGTTCTGATATGTAAATTTCTATTTGAGTTTACCTCACTTACAATAAATGATGTTACTAATTTGCTTCCCATCGTATAATCGTCTCTTCTCAAGTATCTTGTTCGCTCAATAAATTGCTGATAATTTGAATTGATATTATAGAAATTTTCTCCACTATAAGCAGCAAATATGAAACTATCACAATTTATTATCTCTTGATGGTACAATTTAAAAAAGTCATCCTTGTTATTAATAATACATCTATAATTATTTTTATCACCATATGAGGTTGGGCAAAGATCACAAGCTATACATCTGTAAACTTTTTCTTTGTAAACTTTAAAAATATTAAATTTTACGTTATTATTTCTATTATTTTTCACAAATGAGTTTATAACTTTAGTGCACTCTTCTTCCTCATTATCCTGCATGACAAAAACATTACAAATTTTTGGTTTTTTAATCGATCTTCGATCTTCTTGTTTATTTTTATTATGAGTTTGATTAAAATCTTTTAAGCTTTTTGCTAGATTTTCACCAGTGCTTAAAGCTGTTCTAATGCCATATTCATCACCTTGTACTTTTCCAATATCCCCTGCTACTAAAGTGCCTCCATATTGGGATGTTGTATCATGACCATTGCCTACAACTTTTGCACCCATATTTAGGAAATCTGTCATTTGAAAAATTAAAGTAGTTTCTTGCCCACCATTTCTTTTTGCTCCAACTGCTAAACCTGCATAAAATATTTTTTTTACATGTCTAATGCATTGTTTGTCAGAATTAATAAATTCAATCATTCTTTGAGTTAAGCTTCCTCTATCACCAAAATAAACTGGTCCTGATATAAGTATGGCGTCAGAGGACAAGAATTTTTTTTTAAAAAAATTTAATTTATTATTATTTTCATTTTCAAAAATATTTGATAAACTTAAGTAATCAATATCAACATCGTTTCTGTAAGATTGCCATAATGCATAAACTAAGGATGCTTCTGAATTACTAAGTCCTCTGTTTCCTTTATGTTTTTTGAGTTGTTTATATTTTTCTTCAAAAGATAAATCTTTATTCAAATTTTCAATTTCATCAAAAGTGATCTTTACTTGTTCTTCGACAAAAGATTTAATTCTATTTAAATTTTGAATGCTTTTAATTTGTTCGATTAACTCATTTTTGTAAGCAAATCTTCTATTTCTTAAACTTGCTGAAATGCCTAAAATTTTCATAAAACTATATTCTAACTTAATTTAAATTTTCTAATTTTAATAGCAACTAATCTGTATAAAAAAATTAAGTTGTTTGCCAAATTAAGCTTACTTATAAAAGAGGATTTATGACCAAAAAAATAGTGCTTTTCAAGTATTTTCTTTATATTCACCTTTTTTATACTTTTATCATAGTAATAACAGTTATCATCTAAACTGTTAGATCTTGTGTTGTCTGAAGTTTGGTATGACAATCTCAACATGTACCTCTCATTTTCAGTACAATGACCACCTCTATGATAAACTCTAAAACTATCAATCCATAACCCATCGCCTGGGTTTCCAACAAAAGTTGTGGTATTTTCTTTTTTTATAAATTTATCAAAATGTTCAAGACTATGTTTATTTCTTTCGCCTATAATTTTTTCTTTTTTTTCATCTGGTACTTGTAAGAATATCTTGTTTAATGAATTTTTATTAACATAATGAAGTGGTCCGTTTAGGTTATCAACTTTTCTAATTGCCAAGAAAAGGTCTAAACTTTTATAACCAAAATCATCTCTATGCCAGAGCATTGAGGCTTTGGGTGTCTTATTTTTAAGAGGTATATTCATGTATAATTTTACCTTTGCTAAATACGGAAGAACTTTAAGATACTCACTGGCAGTTTTTATATTTTTTACGTTTGTAGAAAAATTAATTATTTTTTTCATCAAATCATCAGAAATATAATTAGTTAAATTAATACTATAATCTTTA
>MDTA01012057.1_pt1 | contig 32383 bp, 31 predicted proteins | sample 811151 | NCBI WGS metagenome assembly MDTA01 (sample SAMN05326648, study PRJNA326480) | marine metagenome | isolation source: seawater | place: Indian Ocean: South | collected 2010
AAATAATTTTCTATATCTATATATTGATTGACCTTTATTAGCTCCTATATCAAATATTATATTGTTGTTTTTTTTTAGTACTTTTTTTATTATTTGATCAAATTCTCGATATTTTTTTTCTTTAATTTTAACCACTTTAAAACCAAAAAAATTAATAAATTTCTGAATAATTTTTCTCATTATGTTTATAGGTAATTCCTATAGTCTCCCTCATCATCAAATTCATCCCATGCACCGTATACTTGTAGGTAATTTAATTTAAATTTATTTTTTATCAAAATATTAAAAAAATTAGTCATATCGATTTTTAAAAATCTTTTTGGATTTTTTTTCATTCTATTAAAATATATCTTCTTTATTAATTCTAAATTCTTTTTTGAAATTTTTGTTAATCCTACATATCTAGCTTGGACAGACTTAATATCTTTTGTTTTTTTTCCCAACTCTAAAATGAAATTATTTTTAATCTTTAAAGTTTCTGAGTCAGATTCAAGTTTATTTTTTGTTCTCCATAGAGATTTCCATTTTTTATCTATAAACGTAATAAACTGGCTTTTACTATTTATAATCTTATTAATATTTTTAATATCATAGACTATATCTGAATATGTTATTATTATTTCATCATCAATTTTTTTTACAGTGTTCATTAGCGTATAAACCATATTTGTTGATGCGTATTTTCTGTTATGAATAAAATTGACTTTTCTTCCAATTTCTTTTTTTATTAATTCAGGCTTATAACCAGTTGCAAATATTATATCTTTATTTTTGACACCCTCTTTTATAAAGTTTAAATAAATATTTTTTAAGACTGAACGTTTAGAATTAATTTTTAAAAGTGATTTCGGATAATCAATCAGCATTCTTCTACCTTTACCAGCACATAAAATTATAATTTTCATTTTTTATTAAAATAGTTAATCAATTTATCCAAAAATAATGTATTTTTTTCTCTTTCTGGGTGCCACATGACTCCAATAATTTTTTTATTTTTTGATATAAACATTTCAACATTTTCATCTTTGTCATTTGCCAACATATTTAACTTTTTGGATAGACCATTTTTTTTTATTCCATAACTATGAAAACTATTAACATTTAAAAATTTTTTTTTTAGAATATTATTTTTTATAAAAAAAACATTATGCCTAGTTCTCATATGATTTTTTACTTTTTCAATTTTTCCACCTAAATTTTTATTAAGTAATTGTGCCCCTCTACAAATTCCAAGAATTGGGATATTTTTCTTTAAACAAATATTAATTAAGTTATTTTCTATATTGTTTCTTATTCTTGAAGTTTTTAAAAAATTTGAAACATCATTTCCACCAGCAATAATTAATAGATTGGTCTTATTAAGTATTTTTACTGATATTTTTTTTTTGTTAGGAATTAAATAATAATTAATTTTTTTTTTTTCAAAATAACTTAACCAGTAGTGGTCAACAAAATCTATATATCCGCTATAGTATTCCTTTAAATTAGACGTGATTCCAATATTTAACATTAATCCTTAAGCTCTCGAATATTTATTTTTTGTAGTTTACAATCAATATTTATTTTACTGTTATTCTCCAGTTTTCTAAAATTATCTTCACCAAATCCAATAATTGCTGGCATATTTAGCTCTTCACACCTAATTGACATGTGTGAATTAACACCACCAAATTTAGTTATTAATCCCTTTATTCCTTTAGAAAAAATCCAATCAAATCCTGGATCAGCATTTTCAATCACAGCAATTTTGTTTTTTAAATTAATATTTTTTGATTTTCCGTCTAAAATTATTATTTTGCCTGTGATATTATTATCAGAAATGAAGTTGGGTTTAGATAATAATATTGATGAAACAAAGAAATCATTATTAGACACAATTAGATATGGTAATTTTACATAGCTATAATATTCACTGCGTTTGAGATTTTTGTTTGATTCCTCTTTAATAAAAGAAGCTTTTTTTTTGTTTTTGACTTTGTAAATTGTATTGATTGCAACATTAGTAATTGCATGACTAATTTTATTTTTTTTTGAATATAATCTTAATAACTGAATTCCATCACTCAGTGTTCTTGTGAACATAAATTTATAATTTTCTCTTAGTTTTAAAGAATTTATACAAAAATTTAGTAAGTTATTTGTATCAGTATCTATTTTATTTATTTGTAATAGTTTATTTATTTTTTTATTTTCTTTTTTCGAAATTAAAGTGTCTATTTTTTTAGTTTCAAAATTTAATAATTTATTAATTTCATTAATATCCATTTGATTAATTGATATCTTTTCATTATATCTTTTGTTTGAAATATCATAACTATTAGGTCTTAAGTGAAAATATTTTTTTATAAATTTTTTACTATTTACTTTATTTTTATCTACATTCTTTTGGTCCAAAATATAATCATGTGAGATTGTTTTTAATTTACTCAAAAGGTGAAAATAACTTTTTTTACTTAGAATATTAGTATCTACTAAAGAAATAAGTATTTTTTTTGCTATAAATGCATTTCGTGCTTGTTTTGCAAATGGTAATAGTCCTTGTTCCTTACATTTTTCAAACAATTTTTTTGAAAATGTTACTTCATTGTCATTTTCTAATTTGTATTTTTTTATAATTTGAGTTCTAAATATTTCTAAACTTTTAATATCATTATTCATTTGTGAGAAATTTTTTCTATAATTTTTTAAAACATCATTTGTTAAAATCTTTAACTCATTATAAAAATTTGTTTTTTCTAATTTTTTTAAAAAGTTATATTTTTTAGAAATTTTTTCTTTTAGTCCAAAATAAAAGCAATTATCTGTTATTTCAAATTCAATCTTATCATGATAATAAGGTTTCTTGATTATTTCATTTGTCCAAAATATTATTATTTTTTTTCCTATTTTATCATTTAACTTTTCTGGTAATAAAGAATTAAAAGACATTCTTAAATCAACAAATGGCTTGCCTGAAAAAGAATACATTAATTTAGGGTTATTTAATTTTTTATAGCCCATCTGATTTCTACCTTTGGCCCAAATCTTATTTGTTACTAAAAATTCATAAAGTGAATATGAAAATAAATTTGGCTGAAAGCCTATTATTTCTGCTGGATTCCAATCAGGCATTAAGCCGAAAACTGCTTTTTTTCCATATCTTAAATTTCTTTTCTGAATTTTTAGATATTTTCTTTCACTTTTATTTAATAAAGATTGAAATTTATTATTATTAATAGATTTCCATTTAAATGTTGTTGAAATAGGTCTTATTTGAAGGATGTAAATTTTAAGATTTTTTCCTACGGCAAATTCTATATCGATTGGTGCATAGTTATATTTTTTTTCAATTCTCTGAATTACATCTACAATTTTTTTAAATTTTGAGGACCTTATATTATTTTTTGAAGATCTGGCTACATATAATACTCTAAAACTATTTTTATCTCCAGACGTGACTGATGAAGTTGAACTAGATAGATCATTATAATTGATGGTATAATATGGAACACCTTCACCTAAAGTAAAGTTTGTAACTACACCACTACAAATTGACTCATTAACAAAATTTTGAATTAAAAAAAAATTTTTATCAAAATCTATGGTATTTTTTTGAAAATTTTTATATTGCTTGCTAAGATTATTTACTGCTTTTTTTATATTTATAGTATTATTTTCCAAATTAATAAAACTTTCAAATTTTCCAGCAAGAGAATGCTTGGAATTATCCTCTTTATAAAAGGAAGACCTTACACAGATCTTATTATTCAATCTTTTTTTAATATTTTTTATTATTAATTGCTTATTTCTTTTCCATTCAAGAAAGCTAAATATTATAAAGTTGGGAATATTTATTTCTTTAATATTTAAATTTTTTAAATATTCAAGGTTTTGAGCTTTGTTAAAAAACATTAATATAATATTTATCTAAAAAACTTTTATTTTTTTTTCTTTAATATACTCTTCAATTTTTTTAATTTTCTCTAAAAAATTTTTTTTAGTATTGTTATTTTCAATTATTATATCTACTTTTTTAGGAATTATTGCTGGTATATCTACCCCAACTACATTTTTTATTTTTTTATTTAAAGCTTTTTTATATAAATTTTTATAATCTCTTTTGACTAGTGATGATATATTTGCATTAATATATACATTTATATAATTTTTTAGATTCTTTTTGCACCATACTCTATATTTTTCAGACGTTAGGTTTGCCGCAACTATAATATTTATGTTTTGACCTGATAGATACTTTACCAGCGAAGTAATTCTTTCTGCATTTTTATTTCTATCTTTTAAAGTATACTTTAAATCATTACTAAAAACTTTTCGAAATTTATCACCATCGATAATTATTGTATTTTTATTTTTTTTTTTAAGTTTATTGAAAAAATAACTACTTATTGTAGTTTTGCCTGCACCAGATATACCTGTAAACCACAGAATCATGAATTATTTTTAATTTCTTTAAATATAATTTTTGAAACAAATTTGTTTCCCTTTTTATTTAAATGTCCACCGTACAAATCTTCAACGTAATAATCATTAATATTTTTAATTAAAGTCATTTTTTTTGTTAAATCAAATATTTTAACATTTGTTGATGTATTCAATTTTTTATAAAACTTGTAAGAATTATTAGATTCATCAAATAATTTAATATCAATTAATTGTGGTAAGACAAAAAAATAAATTTTTTTTCCTTTTTTTTTTAAAAAATTGTTTATATTTAGAATTATATTACATGTTAAATCTGAAAAATCTTTTTTTAAATAAAATTTTTGAGCTTCGATTAAGTTTCTTTTTATAACTTGATAATAGGCTTTTTGATAAAAAAAATTTTTTTTTGTAACCTTAAATTTTATTAAATAAAAAAAAATTTTTAAATTAAATAAGAAATCTTTAAAGAAACAAATAGAGTAAGGAAAAGTGAAGGAAAGTTTTTTAAATTTATTTTCATAAAAAAAGTCTTTTTTTTTTAAATTAATAATTTTTTGCTTAATATTGTTTAAACTTAATTTATTAACATGTTTGTTTTCTAAAATTAGCTTGTTTTTTTTTAATTTAAAAACAGGCTTAAACGCTAATATATTTCCAAATTCTAAAAAATGTTTCCAATATGATTGATTTCTTGAGATAGTTTCCGGAACGAAAATTACAACTATATTCTTCATATTTTTGTTAATTTTCTTTTTTATTTTAAGATACACCTGGTCCAAACCATAATTTCCGACTCCATAATTAAATATTTTTGATTTGGTATATTTTTCAAGAAAATATTGCAAAGACTCTTCGTCATTTGAATATCTACTCATTGCATATGAATCTCCAAAAATTGCAATTTTTTTTTGTTTGAATTTGTTTTTAGTAAGTCTCGAGCCATCTTTGTTAAAACTATAAATAAATTCTTTTTTAATAGAACTTAAAAATTCCTTTTTATCTTTTTTTTTATTATCCCAACCCAAATCTTTATTAAATATTTCTTTGTTATATTTTTTAATTAAGTGTTTTGTATAATTTGGAAAATAATCATTTTTTTCTACTATCCATTGAAAATCATTTTTTAAATATTTTACCAATTTATAAATCAGTAATTCTATAAATATTAATAGGATAATTATAAAAAAAAAAATCATTTTATTTAATAATTATTCGGCCATTGTAAATATTTTTTTAGTTTTTTTTCAATATATTGTAATTCCTTAGTTGTTAGATATTCTCTTGCTTTAAAAATATTTTTTCTTGAATTGCTGATATCAAAATTTTTTTTTTTCAAGTTTTTTATATTAAGAAATTTAAGAAGTTTTTTTGATTCTTTCTCATGATTTAAAATGAAATTTTCATATTTTATTTTCATTAAAAGATTACTTTCTTTTGTTTTATTATAATTTTTCATTATGTTTTTATACCAATCACAAAAAATTTTAATATCGTGGCCAGGATATGCCAGAGACTTTCTGGTTTTCATGCTTGAAAAAATACTTCTAGGGTCTCTTGTAATCAAAACGATTTTTCTATTATCAAAATACTGCGTGGATTTAATTGGATCCCAAAAATTTCCTCCTTGATCGATTACAAAATTTGTTTTTTTCTTTCCCGATAAAATAAATAAAATTTTATTTAAGAATATTTTTGTTTTTTTTAAAAAAATTTCCTTTTGTACTGGAATTCTCATTTTACAAAATTTTACTTCTTGTGATGATTTGCTAATTCTTAGTATTCTCCATTTGAATTTATCGTTAAAATTAAATCCTAATCTAAAGAATTCTGGTAAACCATAATAGCTTATTAAACTAATTTCTTTTAAATATTTTTTAACTTCATTAAAAAAATTTGAATTGTAAAGATATGTTTTTTTATTATTTATTTTGGAAGAAAGATTTTTTAAACTAAAAATATATTTTTCAAACTCATTAAAAAAATAAGCTGAGTTATTTACACTAAAATTTTCATATAAACCTTTATATAAATTATGAATACCTCTAGGATCATGTAACAGTCTAAATTCAGCCTCTAAATTAAAAGGATTTATAAAATCATCTCTATTTAAAAGATAATCAGAAATCAAACCAGCACCACTTAAACCAGGACTTACAGTAATGACTTTTAAATTTTTCATTTGTTAACTAAATGATCTTATTATTTTTCTAATAAAATTCTTTAATGTAAATTTTCTAATTAATATTTTTTTTGAATCCAATAAATTATTATCGTCTTTTTTTATAATTTTTGCCATTCCTGAGCTTTTAAAGTTAAATGTTAAATCAAAGTTATTTGTATTATTGTTGTATATGTCTAAAATTTTGTGAAATGTTTCATGATTATTAATTTCACTATTAAAATTATCTCTTTCATTTTTTTTTGAATATGGCAACCAACTAATATCATCAATTATCAAAAGAGCGTCTTTTTTTAAAAACGGATAGTAATGGTAAAAAATTTTTGCAACATGTTCTGCATCATGAAAACTATCAATATAAATCAAGTCAATTTTTTTGGGTATAAACTTTTCAACCAATTCAAAATTATCATCTCTTCCATGAATAAACTTCCAATTATTTGAATTAAACTTTTTAGAACTATCATCCATATCAACCGAATAAAGAAATCCATTTTTTTTTTCACAAAATTTTAAAAAAAACTCTGTTGAAATTCCATGTCTTACTCCAAACTCTAATATTACTGGCTCGTTAAGTGCGCTTAAATAATCTTTTGTAGATTCCTGTAATTTAATAAGATAATCATTATTACTCATTAATTATATTTTTTTTCTAAAAATGATGACTAATCTCATTTATTTTAGTCCTCTATTTCTGTTTCATCCCAGTTGAAAATTACTTTTCCATCAATTTTAGAGGCAAACCTTCCTTGGTAATAGTCTCTATTTGCTAATTCCTCATTTGAAAGCTCTCTTTTAGAATTTCCCTTCATTTCTTCTATTTCAGAAACATTTTCTTTAACATAATCTACAATATCTGTTTTATTTAGTTTACAAAGTTTTGAAATATCTTTTAATTGATCTGGGTTAGCAGACACAATACCATCCTTCGTTTTATCTTTTGGTAAAATTGTAAAATGTTTTTCCACTATATCTGCACCTAAAAGCAATGATCCTGCAATAATTTTATATTTATAAATTTCAGGATTTGAATGGTCACTAATACCAACATTTTTTGTAAAATTCTTTAGATAATTTAATCTATTGAGGTTTGCCACATCAATTGTTGTTGGATAAATCGAAATGCAATGCAAAAATGAAAACTTTAAGTTATTTTTTTTCATTATTTCTGCCGTTTTTTGAATTTCCCTATCGTATGTGCCCCCTGTAGATATTATAAATTCATCAACATTAATTTTTTTTAATTCATCTATTAGTTTAAATGAAGCACAGTCAAAACTTGAAATTTTTAGACATTTTAATTTCATCTGATTAATTAAATTTATTTTACTTCTTGTAAATATTGTTGTCATAGGCTCTATATTGTGTTTTTTACACAAATTATGAAAATTAATTTGAGTTTCCTCATTTAAATCCAATTTTTTTAATCTTTCGTATTCATCTTTATAAGGTCTTTTTTTACTTCTTACTCTGCCGCCCTCTATTAATCCATTCTCAAATCTATCTCTAAAAGTTAATTCACTTGAGTCTATTGACTGTATTTTTGCATAGTCGGCTCCAGACTCTGCTGCTGCGGCTACCATTTCCTCTAGAATATTAATATCTCCATTATGATTTTGACAAAGTTCTGCAATCAGTTTAGCCATAAATAATTTTACCCTTAGTTATTTTGTTTATCTAATCTTTTTTTAATTTTTGTATAGTCTTTTATAGTGTGTATGTCAGTTGAGTCAGTAAAAAAAATTCCTATTTTCGTGCTTAATGTTTTTTGAAATGCAGCCTGATAAGTCATTATTCTAAATGCTGCATTTTGAATGTTATCTTTTCCTACAGAAATAAGTTCTTTTACTGGATAATTAGGGAAAAGCTTTTTATTGAAAAAATCTATTGCCAACTCTAGGTCTTTAAGTTTTGTTTCAGGTGAATTTGCTTGATATGAAATAACATTTTTAGGTTTTAATTTTTTTTTTGCTAAATATTTAAGTGCATGAACTATAACTTCTTGTTTTTCAGTATCATCTTTAGATAAATAGTACGGTCTCTTTATGTATCTTATTTTGTATTTTTTACAAATATTTATGATTTTTTGACTTTCTGTGGATACATAAAATTTATCAATTTTTTTTGATTTTATAACATTGAAAAGCGAATAGACGAACATTGGAAGTTTTTTAATAGGTAAAATATTTTTATTCTTTAATCTAGAAGATTTAAATTTAACTGGCATGATTAATATTGTGTTCATAAAATATTTAAGTTTTATTTTATTTTATTAATTTTAAATTTATATAAAAAAAATTATTATTCATCTAGTTTCACTAAATACGCTAATTCATCTGTTTTTCTCCACCGAATTATTTCATAACCGTTTTGTTGAAGAAAATTGTGTAGTTTACCTAGTCGCTCCTCAGATAAATTTTTAAACTCATAATTTATAAATTGAAATTTATATTTTTCTAATGAAGAATTTTTAATTACCTCATCATCATATCCTTCAGCATCTATTTGTAGAAAAGATGTTTCACTAAAACTCTCATCAATATCTTCTATTATTGTTTCAAGTTTATAACTTTTAATTATAGTTTCATTTATAAACTTATCAATTTCATCATCTTTTATATTGTTATTTAATAATCTCTTAATTAAATGATTTTTTTCAAAAGAGCTATGTCTGTCAAATGTGTTGTCTGTGTTATGAAATTTTGAATAATTTTCATTAAAAGAGTAAAATTTTTTTTCAGAACCATCTCCTACTGATTTTTGAGAGAAATAAATATTTTTTAAATTAGAGTAATTTTTTTTTAATTCATTAAAAGGTTTTTCTTGAGGCTCAATTGCTAACAATTTAATTTTATTATTAAATCTAGATATAAATTTATATAGTGGATCACCCTTAACTCCATCATTTGCTCCGACTTGAATGATTTTAAATTCTTTTTGTTTAAATGTTTGTGAAATTAATATTCCTTCAATAAAGGTATTATAATCTTTTTTTAAAAAATCATTTTTATGAAAGTAATTTATCTTATTTAAAAAAAAATCAATATATGTTTTAATTTTATTTAGAGGCTTTTTCATGATGGTTTATATTACAAATAAAATAATTGACACATGCCAAGTCATATAATTTAAATAATTAAAACTTTCAAACTGTTAATTCTATGTTATCTATTAAATATAACCCTTTATAAAATAATATGGCGTCAAAATTTAAAAATTTTTCAGTAGACAAAAAAAATTTACTGCCCTTTTTAACTCCTACCAGCAAAGGAACTAATTGGTATGAGCCTCCTCCAGAAAATGTGGTTACCACTAGACAAATAGGAAGAATATTATTACAGTTTCATCAAGTAGCCGCAGCCATTGATGAATATCATAACAAAAAAATAAAGCTTAATTTTTTAGATGTTGGCACTGGCAATGGTATGCTTCCAAATTTAGTAGCAAAATATTGTAAATCTAATTTAAGTGTTGGCATGGATCCTTATGAAGATGGTGAGCATCAAACTTCATGGCCAAAAGGAACAAAGAAAGAAATAGTTGATAAAATTAAAAAAATTTTGAATAGGAAATCTTTATCTATAAATAACTACAGAACGTTTATATCTTTTGAAGGTTTATCAAGTAAGCCTAAAAAAATTAAACTTTTTAAAAACAACAAAACATGGACATTCAAGAAAAAATTTATTAACGAATTGCCTAAAAAAAGAATATATAATTTTATATTTGCAAAATGTATAGATCACATTCATGATTGGAGTAATCTTTTTTTTCATATTTCAAATATATCTAAAAAAAATTGTACCTTGTTCATAAAACATAATTCATTCTTCTCATATAATGGGGCTCACAGATATGCATCAACTTTTATTCCTTGGGGTCATGTTTTATTAAATGAAAAAGATTATCATAATTACTGTAAAAAATTTCACAAAAATCGATATAAAGATATGATTAATTTTTATCACAATGGGTTATCTTATCCAAGAAATACTATTGATCAACTAATAACTATATTAAATAATAATGGTTGGAAGATAAAACATATCGAGCAGTCAAATAAAGATAATTATAGAAGTCAAATTAAATTAGCTGGAGGCGAAAAAAATCTTTTAAAGAAAGCAAAAAAAAATTTTGATTCATTGAGTCTTTCTGAATTAATCTCGGATAGAATAATTTTAATAGCAACAAAATTGTAAATAAATGTGTGGATTCTTTGTAACAAATAGAAAATTATCAAATAAAGAACTTAGTTTAATTCATTCAAGACTTCAAACACGTGGTCCTGATGATGTCAAAATAAGAATTAATGATATAGGTTCTTTTGTTTTTTCTAGATTAGCATGTACAGGCAGACAAGCTTCTTCTATGCAGCCACTAGATGATGCTATTTTTTCAAAAAAAGATTTTTTTGTTTTTAACGGTGAAATTTATAATTATAGAAAATTAAATAAAAAATTTAAATTTAGACCTAATAATAAATTTTTATGTGATACTGAGGTATTAGATGGTCTATTTAAAAAATATGGGTTTTTAAAAAGTATAGACAAACTAAATGGTGGATTTTCAATTGGTTATGTGGAAAAAAATTTTAAAAGTTGCTATATTACAAAAGATATATATGGACAAAAGTCTCTATACTATTCTTTTAATGGCAAAAACTGGTTTTTTGGTTCTGATCCATTTAGCGTAGCTTTTTGTAGCAATAATTCTACATCACAAAAAACATTAAATAATTATTTACTTTCTAGCGAGGAATTTGGAACAAGAGGTCTCATGACGCCAAATCAATCCTTTTTTAATAACGTTCATTCAGTAAGTGCTGGTGAAGTTATCTTATTAAACGCAAAAGGCTTTGAATTTATAAAAAAAAAAATAATTATTCCAAAAAAACAGAGACATCCTAAACAAAATTTCAATAGTATTATAAAAAAATTTAATAATTTGTTAGATGACACGTTAAAAAATTATATTGATAATAATTCAGATGTTTGTTTTGAGTTTTCCGGTGGCTTAGACTCTACAAGTTTACTATTATCATCTTTAAAATTAAAAAAAAAATTTGTTTTTTATACAAAAATCTCCAAAGGAATTGATACTATCGCCTCTAAATCAATTAAAAAACTAAAAAAATTAAAAGTTAAATTTAAAGTTATCAAAGTTACTAAGGAAACTTATTTACGAGATACAATTGAATTTATTAGATATACAGGCTTGCCGCCAAGATGGGGAACAGCTCCTTCTATGATGCCGCTCTATGAAAAAATGAAAAAAGATAAAATGAAAATATGTATTGGTGGAGCAGGTGCAGATGAATTTTTTTATGGCTATAATAATTACGACAAAATATTGAGTACAGATTTAAAAGAAATAAAAAAATTAAACAAAATAGAAATTATAAAAAAATATAGTTTTTCTGGATGGTTAGAAAATGACTCAAACAATTTGAAAGAATATATTAATAAAGTTAAAAAGTTAGCAGAAATGTATACTCGTAAATATCCAGATTATAAAAAAGATAATTTTTCAATATGCAAATTTGTGAGATTTATTGATTTGAATGTATTTATGCCTGAAATTGCTGAGCCTCAGGCAGATCTTACAGCTATAATGAACTCTATAGAATTAAGATCTCCATACTTAGATAATAATATTGTTAATTTAGCAACTGACAAGATTAACCATAGTTTTTTATTAAATGAAAAATCAAATATAAATTCCAAATTTTTTTTAAGAAAAGCTCTTGAAACTAGATGTCACGAATTGGGTCTTGATCCAAAATTATTTATTGAAAAGAAAAAAGAAGGAACTAGAAACTTTGCAATTCAAACCTTTGAAAAAATGTCATTAAGATCGATACCTAAAGAAATAATTCAACAGCTTAAAATTAATCTAGAAAAACCAATTTCTCCAAAAATGAAATATAAGATTTTTTTTTCATCAATATTTTATATGATTTTTAATATGAATATGACTAATCAAAAAATTATAAATTTACTCAATAGATAAAATTATAAAATTATTTACTAAATAATGAAAAAAAAAATTAAAACTTTTAAATATCCTTATGAATTCTTAATTAGTGAAGATTTTCTAAGTAAAAAAAATCTAGAAAATTTTTTCTTACTTAATAATTCTCTTAAAAAAAAATCTCAAGATGTACAAAGAAGGCTTAATAATAAAAATTTATCAAGCAAAAGAAATATACTTAGATTTGTTGAAAATAATAAAATAATTGAAAAAAAAAATACAAAAAAGTGGATTTTTTATAAACAAATTAAAAATAATATAAATTACAACCTTGATAAAAAAATCTATAAACCTTTAAATATTAATAAAAAAATAATTTCAAAAGGTACAATGAACATTTCTATATGCTGGGATAAGCCAGGATATAAAGCTTCGCCACATACAGACTCGGAAAGAAAGATTTGGACTGGAATAATTTATTTGTTTGATGATGATACAAATAAGAGTGGTACAAAAATATTAAAAAAAAATAAAGGTAAAAGTAGTTTTAAAAGTATAAAAACTATAATACCTAAAATAAATCGTTTTTTTGCGTTAAAACGCTCTAATATAAGTTATCATAGTGTTGCAAAATCAAAAAAAAATAGGATTATAATTTTAATAAATTTTAATTACAAAAATAATATCTATGAAAAATAAAGTAGGGAATAATATATCAATGGTTACGAGTGGCTGGTCTTTCAACTCTATAGAAAAAAAATTTGATAAACATATATTAAAATCTGTTCCATTTTATAAACAGTTTCATGAAATTTCTCTAAAGTTATCAGAATTTTTTATTACTGATGATGCTAATATTTTGGATATAGGTTGTTCAACAGGAACTTTTTTAATTGACTTGTCAAAAAAATATCCAAAAAAAAATTACAAAATTAATTTTCTTGGTATAGATCCAGTCAATTCAATGATTAAAAACGCTAAAAATAAAAATAAAGATTCACGTGTTCAATTTCTAAAAAAATCTATTTTTGATTTAAAAAAAAAGAATTATACTTTTATTTCAGCAATTCTAACTTTACAATTCATATCTCCATCAAAAAGACAAAAAGCTTATTCAATTATTTATAAAAGCCTAAGCGTTGGTGGTGGTTTAATTATTTTTGAAAAAGTAAGAGCATCACACTCAAAAAATTAAGAGATAAATGTGGGTGCTTATAACGATTTTAAGAGATCTAATGGATTTTCAGAACAAGAAATTAATCAAAAAGCACTATCTTTACGTGGAAAAATGGAATGTTACACACCCGAAGAAAATACAAAACTACTTAAAAATGCAGGTTTTTCAAAAATCTTTAGAGTTTTTAAATGGTTTGGCTTCGAGGGTGTTCTTTGTATTAAATAATTGTTTTTATTCTAGATTTAAATTTAGGATGTTTGAAATTTATAAAATATTTAAGTCTTTTAGCTAAATAAATCCACTTATTCCAACTTGTAGATAGTTGTTCAGGTAGCTCAAGGATATCTGATATTTTTTTTAATCTATTTTTATCATTAAATTTTTTGATACTATAAAATTCACCCTCAAATTCACTCGATCTATAAAAATGATCAAAATAAAGCAATGGTTTTGGTAGTATTTTTTTATTGCTTATATTAAGTATTTTAAACGCCTGATTTGTTAATGTAAAATTATTTATATCAAAAATTAAAAAACCTAATGGATTTTTTATTTTTTTTTTTATGAGATCTAAATCTCTAGCATAGTTTTTTTTAAAAATTTTAATATCAGAATTTTTTTTTACATTTTTTTTTATAGTTGAGTTTTTTATGACATTAAAAAAATCTAATCTATCTCTTATATTATTGCATTTATTAAAGTTTTTTCTACCGGCATTTAAATGAATTATTTCAAATTTGATGGGCATAACGCTCTCTATATCTACTTTATGTTGAAGCAAATCCTGCAAACCAGAATAATCATCTATACTTAATTCCAAGACTGATAATTTATTTAAACCTAAATTTAATGCTTGGTTTGCCGCTAACAACATTCCAAGGGCATAGTATGGTCTAGGTAAAGATCCTTGTTTAATCAAACTAATATAGTAATTTAAATTTTTATTTTTTTTAAATTTTTTATAGCTTTTAATTTGATCTTTATTCAGATAGCTTAAAGAACTTTTTGAAAACATAACTTATTTATACCAATTCTTATATAGAATAAATAATTGAGATGGAATAAATTTTATATGTATAATTATTAATAAATATGACAATCATTTAAATTATGAGAGTGTGCGTGTTTATTTCTGATGAAGGTTTTGGTCACATAGTAAGACAAAGAGCAATTATTTCTGAACTTTTAAAAAAAAAAATAGATATTACAGTTATTACTTCAACTAAAATTGTCGTTTTGAAAAAGAAGTTTGGAAATTCAATAAAATATAATGAACAATTTCACTTACTAAAAACTATTAAAAATAAAAATGGATCACTCGACGTTAAATTAACAAAAAAACAATTTGGCTATTGGTATAAAAACTCAAATAGATGGATAAAAGATAATATTGATAATGCAAAAAAATTTGACTTTTTTATAACCGATTTAATTCCAGAAGTTTTTGAATTAGGTAGATTGTTAAATATACCATGTTTTGGAGTTTGTCATTTTACGTGGGATTGGTTTTATAAAAAAATTTCAAAATCAGAAGATAAAATCTATAATAAATTAAACAATTATATGCATCAGGCAACCAAGTTGTACTTTCCACCATTTACATCTAAAGAAATTCTTAAGGAATATAAGAGTAAAATATTTTTAGTTAATTTTATTTTGTCAGATTTTAATTTAAAAACAAAAAGACCAAGAATTAATCTTAATAAAAAATGTCTTATTATGGACAATGGGAATGAAGTGCTTAGATCATTGATAACAAAAACTATTCCATACCTAAGTGAATTAAAAGATATTAAATTCTTGATCAGATCAGATCTTTTAAACTTAGATTCTCAAAGAGAAATTACAAAGCATAAAAATTTAGTACCTATAGTTGGCTTGAAAGAAACACATGAAAAAATTTTATCCTGTGATTTTATTATTGCTAGAGGTGGCTTTAATACAATCTCAGAAGTTTTAGTTTTAAAAAAACCATCAATTTTATTTGATGAAAATAACAATCCAGAAATTCTTGATAATTTAAATACCATGAAAAAACTTGGTTTATGTGATATTCAAAAAACAAAAGATTGGAACAAAAATATAACCCATAAAATTAATTATTTTTTGAAGCATAAATATTTTAAAATTAAAAAAAAGCTATTTGTACAAAAATTCAAATATACTGGACCAACCGAGATAGTTAATAATATAATTTATTTAATGAAAAATAATAAAAGAAAAAAAATTTAATTCATTCCATGTCTTTTTCAAAGCAGTAAACATCTGGATACAATTCATATATTTTAATATTTTTTATTCCTAATAAAGCCATAAATTTATATGCTTTATCTTTAATCATAGAAATACTAGTTGCTGGGTTTTTTTGTTTTAGTAAAATTGATAGTTCATCCTTATGTCTTTTTTGAATTTTAAAATAATATGAATTAATCAAAAATCTCTTGAGCCTATAATATCTAAGACATAGAAAATTTGAATATTTGTCTTTTTTTCTTATTTCTATTTGATCATATTCGTCTTTTAAGACGGAAACAATATTTTCAACATAATAACTATTTATGTTTTTAATATAATTCTCTAAATCTATTTTTTTTGAAAAAGTTGTATCAATATTATTGTTAAAATTTTTTAAAATCTCTTTTTCTAAATCTTCAATATTATAAATATTTTTATTAATCTCATTTGGTAGTTTGAAATCATTTTTATCCATAGGTATATAGTTTATATGATTAACATTAAAAAATTTAGCTTCTATTGCGGTTGTGCAATTGAAAGATATGACTACTTTTGCTGCTATCATCCAGTCTAGTGCTGGGCTGCCATCTTGAACTATAATAACATTTTTATTTTTTATTTTTTCCCAGAAGTTTGGATTCTCACTTTGATGTGGTCTTATTAAAAACTTAATATTTGGATATTTTACTTCAAACGTTTTCAAAACTTTAATAATATCATCTCTACGTTTTATTTGAGATTTTAAAATATAATTATAAAAAATAGTTTCTTCCTGATTTAAATTCCATGCTTTATTCAAACCATCTACTATTGAATAATCTTTTTTTTGTGACATGTAGTTTGAATAACCAAACTTGGTATTGATTAATATAAAACGACCATACTTTTCTTTAATTTTTTTTGCTCTAATTTTATAAATTTCGTTGAGTGGTTTTTTTAATAGTTCAATTCTTGAATTACCTGCAATTTTTACTTTATCTATAAAATTAGGATAATAGGATTTAATAGCTTCATAATCATTATTTCCCCACGAGAAAAAATATTTTAGTTCTGATAGGCACCCTTCATTAAGTCTTCTTTTGCAATATTTCTCAGAATCATGAAAGAGTAGTCCTTCCTCATCAAAAGAACAAACAATGTGACCATCTTTTTTTAGAGATCGTATAAATTTATAATTTTTAACTCCAATACTTTTCATGATAACAATTCCATTTATTAAAAACTTTGATTTCGATAATAAATACGCCTTTTTGCAGAAAACAATAGAATAACCTAGATTTGATGCTTTAATAGCAAAAGTAATTCTTGCATCAAGTTCTCTTTGTTGAACTTCTAACAATAAATATATTCTTTTTTTAACCTTATCAATCATTTTATATTCAATATATCTTTGAATATTTTAGCTGATTATTTTTAAATTTTTTTTTGCTAATTATCAAAAAATTTTTTTACCTCTAGTATATTGTCAGCATATTTTTTTATATGCTCCCTGTGACTTACAAAAATTATTGTGATATCTTTTTTAATTTTAATAAGATCTTCTAAAAATCTTTTTTCTGTCTCATAATCTAAGCCATTTGTAGACTCATCCATTAAAATTATTTTTGGATTTCTATACAAAGCTCTGGCAACTCCAATTCTCTGAATTTGGCCTCCAGAAATTTTTGATCCTTCCTCACCTAATACAAAATTATCTATACTGTTTTCAAATAATAAATTTTCAATTTTTGCAAGCTTCATAGACTCTTTCAGTTTAGTATAATCAATTTCATCTTCTTTTACTCCAAATGCAATATTTTGCTTTATATTTTGATCTAAAAGGTAAATATTTTGTGGTACGTAGCTAACCATTTTTCTCCAAGATAAAATGTTATTATTTATATTAACTCTATCTACTAAAATTTCTCCTATGGCTGGCTTTATAAGACCCATCAGTAAATTCAAAATTGTTGTTTTTCCTGATCCACTCTCTCCAAAAATTAAGAAAAAATCCCCTTTTTTAATATTTAAATTTAATGAACTTAAAATTTTTTTTTTATTATAAAAAAATGAAACATTTTTAAAAACAACACTATCATTAAATTCAATTTTTTTATTTTTAAGGTATTGAGAGTTATCTTCTAAAACTTTATCATTATGGAGCTCTGATTTATCTGTAAGTTCATCTTGTAAAATTTTAAAAGAATAATACCTGAACTTCAAACTCTGTATTGATATTATTATTCTGCTTATTGCTGGTAATAATCTGAGTGCTGCAACAGCAAACAAACTTATAATTGAAATGGCTGAAGCAGCATTTTGAGCTATGTTTATTGAATAAAATAAATATGAGGTAACAAGCAATATAAATATAAATTCTAAAAGCTGTTTTGGTAAAGCATTAATAATAGCAAAAGACCTGCTATTAAAATAATATTTATTTTTTAAAACATCATGAATATTCAAAAAGAAATTTTTCTTATCATGAAGCTTAACGTCGTTAATTGACTTTAATGTATCAAGCAAATTTATATTATATTTTTTATCAATATGAGATTTTCTTTCCGACAATTTTTTAATTTTATTATAACCAAAAAATAATATTATTAGACCAACCATACCTAGAATCATAGCAGAGGAAAGAGTTGCTATTGGATAGAGATAAAGTAAAAATAATATAAGTGTTAGTACTAAGAATATTTCTACTATTAAAGTTAAAAAAGCAGCAATAGATTTCGTTACATTCTTAATTTCTACTGTCATATTCCTATAAATTGTTCCAGAATGTGTATCTAAAAAAAAATTCATGTTTCTATTTAAATAGATATTAAATAGTTCAGATGCTAAGAATTTTTCTATTTTTAATACAAAAATACTTACCCAAATTTGATAAAATACATTAAATAGGTTTTTTAAAAAAAAAGATCCTATTAGAAATATTAAAATTAAATTTTCATACGATGTAAATTCTATTTTTTTTAAATATACAATAACAAATTTTATTTTTTCTAAACTCATATTATTAGTGTCAAGAAATAAAACATCTATTAAGGGAATTATCATTGCGAGACTTAGTGTTTCAAAAAGTATATTTAACAAAGTTAAAATAAAAAATAAGATAAATTGCTTCCAATATATTGGATATAAATATTTAAAAAAAATAATTATATTTTTCATCTAATTTTTATAATTAATAAATACTCAAAATTTTTGATAATTCTTTTACATTCAAATTATTAAGATTATCAAAAGAATTGTACGAAAAATTTTCTTTAAATTTTTTTAATTTAAATTTTTGTTGATAGATTTTTTTAATTTTATTACTATCATTGTCATTTGGTAAGACGATATAGTATTTGCCAATATCATAAGTATTTAATGATTCTGAACTAGAAATTAATTCTTCATGAATCTTTTCTCCTGGTCTTACACCAACTATTTTTATTTTTTTTTTTGAATTAATTGATTCACATAGATCTTTAATTTTCACTGATGGCAATTTAGGAACAAATATTTCACCTCCTACCTGATTTTTTAAAGCAAATAAAACAACTTTAATTCCATCCTCTAAGGATATAAGGAATCTAGTCATATTTATGTCTGTAACAGGAAAAAATTTCTGAGTTTTGTCTTTATTTATTTCCAAAAATTTAGGTATAACTGATCCTCTGCTTGATATTACATTTCCATATCTAACAACTGAAAACTTATACTTCGCTCTACCTGCGTAATTATTTGCAGCTATAAATAACTTTTCTCCACATAGCTTGGTAGCACCATATAAATTTGCTGGAGCTACAGCTTTATCCGTAGAAAGTGCGATTAATTTTTTAACATTTCTATCTATACAGGCTTCTACAATGTTTTGTGAGCCAATAATATTTGTCTTTATAAATTCAGTTGGATTATATTCCGCTGCAGGTACTTGTTTTAATGCTGCTGCATGAACAACTATATCAATATCATTAAAAGCCCTAAGTAATCGGTCTTTATCCCTAATATCTCCTATAAAAAAACGAACTTTTTTATTATTTAAAAAAATTTTTTTTTGAGACATATGAAATTGCTTGAGCTCATCTCGACTAAATATTACTAACTTTTTTATATCTTTATGGTTTTTTAAAATATATTCAGAAAATTTTGATCCAAAGGATCCTGTTCCACCCGTAATAAGTATAGATTTATTATTTAACATAAATATTGATAAATTAGATTATATTTATTACTTCTTATTAAAATTTTTACAATCATATTAATAGATTATAATTAAACCTTTTGTGAAATTATTAAATCTTGGCTAAAGTTTTTATTTATATTTGTTGTATCCAAGCCTCGCCAAGTGCCTTTAATTACATCAATAATTTTTAAGTTATTTTTTTCATAAATTTTTTTAATAAATTCTTCTTTATAGCATGTGACTGTTAAGGGGTTTTCTTTAGATCTTGTTAAATATACACCTGTATCATATGGTAATATTCTATTTGCCATCTTAGCTTCTAAAGCAAAATTACTTTCATCATCAATTATTAACCAAGAATTAAATTGTAAAGAATTTACTTCTCCACACCTATTAATTAAATTTAAAATTTTATCACATGAGGTTGGTGTTAAATGTGTAAAATAACTCATGCTCCACTGAATATCATATTTAATATTTTCTGGAATCTTATAATCTACTTCAGATCCATCTGAGTCCACTAAGGTGTTTATTTGCTGGGATTTAGATTGTAAATAATCTCTATTTATTTCAGTTTCATGATGTAAAAATTCATATACTTTTTTATCAAAATATTTTGATTTCAACCATCTAATTGCATTTTCATTTATATCAATTCCAAGATATTTAAAATTCATATTTTCTTTTTTATGAGAATTAATATAATTTAAATAAGCTACTGCCATGGGACCATAGCCACAACCAAGATCTAAAAAATAATTCTTTTTATTATTTTTTTTGATCTTGTTTTGATATTGCAGAATAAGAGGAAAATAAGTTTTAAAAGCTGAAGATAGAAATAATTTTTTATAATTTATGATTGAAGAATTGTAATTATAATTTAATTCAATTGATGGAATATATGATTTGTATAATATTTCTGGTGTTGAATTATAATTTTCTTTTTTAAGTAAAATTTTTTTATTTTTGAAACTAAGATTATAATTATATTTATGTAATAGTTCCTTTACTATAAATTTAAGTCTTTTTATAAAGATATTTATAAACATTATTAGTTTATTATTTAAGAATTATTATTTTTTAGAGTTATATATTAAATATCCATTTTTTCCATAACTTAAAGCTTTATAATTTAAGTGACGAAAATTTTTTAAGAATAAGTCAATTTCTTTTTTTTTTTAAACCAGTTCCTAATTTTTCTTTCATTGTCTGCATAGGTTGATTTGACTCAAATATATTTTTTTTTTTATATTTAAAAATAGACTTTAGAAAACTATCAATTTTAAATAAAATTGAATAAATTCTGAATAATATTAAATTTTTTTTTTTTTACTTTTTTTATTAAATCCAAAATTTTTAATTAAATCATCTATTATTACATCTGAGGAATATTTCCTAGAAATATAAATTCTTTTTTTCATTTCTTTTAAATTTATATTAAAATTATTTTTCGAGTTCTTATTTATATTTTTTTTTAATTTATTATAGTTATTACAAACAATACCAAATTTATTAGGAAATGATCTTAACGAGTCATTTTGCTTTAAAGTTGAATAACAAATGGTTTTTTTATTCATCATAACAGATTGAATGCCTGAAATTGATAAATTAAAAATTACTAATTCTGCTGCTGCTATATAAGGTGTCAACTCAAATTGACTGTCTACATAAACATTTCTATATTTTTTAATACTTTTTAACCAATCTTTAGGATCTTCTGTTGGGTGTGGTTTAATCACTATGTTAAAATCTGGAAAATCTTTAGATAGCAATCTTATAAGTTTTAGAAATTCATTAAATAATTTGAATTCAAAGATCTTTGCATTTATTCTTTTTTTTAATAATTCTTTTGTTTTAGTTATTCTTTTTTCTTGTTTAATCATTTGATTTAATCTTTTTTTTGAAGATATAAATGTTGAGGGGATAAATATAAATTTTTTATATTTTTTTTTTAAATAGTAAATCTCATTTTTAAATATCATACGATAAATTTTTTTTTTCCAAATATCTAATCTAGGTGCGCCCGAAATTAAAAATTTATTACTAAATGATGGATACTTATTTGCCCAAACCGAATGATCAAATTTTCCCCAATTATAAATACGATCAACATTTTTTACGTTTTTATAGCTGCTTCTTATATTTAGATAATTTTTAAGTTGTTTTTTATTTGTTGTTGCAAATCCAAACTCTTCATCCAGTGAAATATAGTTATTAACCTTTGATTTAATATCTAATATATATTCTTTATCTTTTTTATTAATAGATTTATGAAAATATACCCCTTTTTTAAAATATCTTATTGCTCTATTTACAGCTACTTTATCACCAATAAAACAATCTATATTCTTATTTAAAGCTCTTGATATTAAAAATAATTTTGGAATAAATTCACGAGTTTTTATTTCAATTGGCAGAAAAAGAACACTCATTATATATTTTTTCCATATATAAAGTTACTAATCCTTTTTTTTTTATAAATTAATTGCTTTTTTAATTCCCCCTCTTTTAAAAAACCGTTTTTTATTAGTACTTTTTTAGATCCAATATTACCTTGATAAAAACCAGCAGTTATTTTCTTTAATTTAAAATTCTTTTTTGCAATTTTTAAAATTTTTTTTATCGCAATAGATACTATATTTAGTCCCCAATAGTTTTTATCACCAATAAAGTAGGAAATATCTGATGTTTTGTGTATGAAATTAATTGGACCTAATTTTATATTTCCCACATGAATTGCTTTATTATTTTTATTTAAAAAAATACCATATAAAAATTCATTTTTAGATTTTTGCTTATCTTTAATAAATTTTAAAATTTTTTTTTTTGTATTTTTAATGTGTCTTTGTTCGGTAAATTGGATAATCTCTTTATTATTCATCCATGCCAAATAATTAGGAGTATAATCTTTAGTTTTTAACAATTTAAGAATAACTTGATTTTCATTAATCATATTTTTGCAAATCGCGATTTTTTTTGTAATTTAAATTCTTTATTAAGCTCATCATATTCTGCTAATTTTTTTTTCATAAAAACAACTGTTAGTCTTGTTTTTGTTGTAATACCTAATGGTGTTAAAACGTAGATATAATTTATTTTCTTAGGGCTTTTTTTGAAATTTTTTATTTTTATTAGCCCTTTTTCTTTTAGTGCTTTGAGACAGTAATTAAGTTTACCAAGACTTACACCAAGTTGAGTTGCAAGGTCTCTTTGATTGGATTGAGGTTTTTTTTCCAATTGTCTTAAAATTTCAAAATAATCTTCTTGGTCAACCATATATATCCTATATTTATATAATAAAGTAACGTTCAAATATTGAACGGTCAAGAATTTATTAGTATAAAAGATAAATAGATTTAAAACATATTTAATAAATGTTAAAAAATAATTTACGCACAAAAATTAAACTTTCAAATAATTTTACTATAGCTAATTCAAGTAAATGTTTCATTGTTGCTGAGATTTCAGCAAATCATTCTGGCAGTTTAAATATTTTAAAAAAAACAATGATTGCTGCTAAAAAAGCTGGAGCAAACGCAGTCAAAATTCAAACATATGAAGCTGACACGATGACATTAAAAGTCAAAAATAAATATTTCTTAATTGATGATAAATCGATTTGGAAAGGCCAACAATTGTATGATTTGTATAAAAAAGCTGAAACACCTTTTAAATGGCATAAAGAAATATTTTCTTTTGCAAAGAAAAATAATATATTTTGTTTCTCAGCGCCGTTTGATTTAACAGCTGTAGATTTGTTAGAAAAATTAAATTGTCCAATTTATAAAGTAGCTTCTCCAGAGATAGAGGATTTAGAGTTAATTGAAAAAATTGCAAAAACAAAAAAACCTTTAATTGTTAGTACTGGGATTGCAAATGATAATGATATCATAAGAGTGATCGAGATTTGTAAAAAATCAAATAACTATAATGTTATTTTGTTGAACTGTATTTCGAGTTATCCTGCTAAAAAAACTGAATTAAATTTAAAATATATTAATGTATTAAAAAAATACTGTCCTATAGTAGGATATTCAGATCATAGTGACTCAGACCTTGCAAGCATAATTTCTGTGGCTAATGGTGCAAAAGTTATAGAAAAACATTTCATACTAAATAAAAGGATAAAAAGCCCTGATAGTTCCTTTTCGTACGATCCAGTTCAATTTAAAAATTTAGTCAATAAAATCAGAGATGTTGAAGTTATGCTTGGTAGTGAAAAAATTAATAAAAAAAAAATTTTAAAAGATAAATTAAAAACTGTTTCTAGGTCAATTTTTTATTCAAGAAATATTTTAAAAGGAGACAAAATAAATTTATCAAACATAAAATCTGTAAGACCAGGTACTGGTTTAAATTTGAAATATTTTAAAAAAATAATAGGAAAAAGAGTAAAAAATTTCTGTAAATTTGGTCAGCCGGTTCGTTTAAAAGATATAATATTATAATTTAAATGAAAGATTTTGACTTTTTAGTTATCGGATCAAATGGTTTATTAGGATCAAATATTGTTAAAATTTTAAAGAAAAAAAAAATTAATTTTTTAACTGTGGCAAGAAAGAATTCAAATTTTAATTTAAATCTCAAAAATTTTAAAAAACTTAAAAAATTTTTTGCAGAAAATAAATGTAAGATTGTTATTAATTGTGCTGCTATAATTGATATTAATTATTGTGAAAAGAAATATAATACTGCATCAATAATAAACTGTGAGCTTGTAAAATTTTTATCTCAAATGTCTAAAAAATTTGACTTTAAATTTGTTCAAATATCTACTGATCAAGTTTATAAAGGTAGAAATGCGGTAGCTAACTCGGAGACAAGTGAAACTTTTCCTATAAATAAATATGCTAAGTCTAAAATTTTAGCTGAAAAACATTTAAAAAAACTTAAGAAATTTTTAATAATAAGAACAAACTTTACAGGAAAGAAAAAAAATTCATTTATTGATTGGCTAATCAGAAATTTCAAAAAAAAAAACAGAAATTAATTTATTTAATGATATGTATACTTCTACGATGGATGTACAAACCTGTGCTGACACAATTATAAAATTAGCTATGTTAAAATCAAAAGGTATATATAATTTGGGATCAAGAAATATGATTACAAAAGAAAATTTTGCAAAAAAATTGTCAAAAATTCTAAAAAAAAAAATAAAATATAAAAGTGTTAGTTCAGATATTCTCCAAGTTCCCAGAGGAAAAAATTTAGGTTTAGATGTAAAAAAAATTGAAAAAAAAATTGGTTATAAAATGCCTTCTGCAAATCAATCTGTAATTAATTTACTAAAAGAATATCAATGAAAATTTTAGGCATAAACTACTTATCTGAATCTTCTGTGGCTCTTATTGAAAATGGTAAATTGATATATGCAATAAGTGAAGAAAGATTGAATAGAATAAAAAACTGGTGGGGCAACCCTTTTAAAGCAATAAACTACGTTCTTAAAGAAACTAATAATAAAATAAAAGATATTGATTTATTTGCTACTCATGGATCATCTTGTTCTAAAAGTTTTGTACCAAATAAAAATTTATTTGATAACAAAATAAAAGAGATTCAATTATCTAAACTAGAGGTTAAAAAGAAAAAAATTCAAATTAATTTTTTAAAAAAAAGATTTATACATGAGTCTGCTGCTAGAAAAAGAAACTTAAATAATATTAATTCTTTAAAGAAGAAATATAAAAAATTAGATATATATGATCACCACGAAGCACATGCAGCAAGTGCCTACTTTTATTCTGGGTGGAATAAATGTTATGTACTAACGATAGATGGCTGGGGTGACGACTCTTCTTCAAAATTATATAAAGCAAATAACGGTAAATTAAATCAATTGTCAAAAACTAACTCAATAGACTCGTTAGGGTATTTTTATGGAAGCATAACTAAACTTTTAGGATACAAACCACATAGACATGAAGGTAAAATTCTAGGTCTAGCTGCTTTTGGTAATTACAAAAAAGCATACCCTTACATCTCAAAGATGATCTCTTATGACAAGCAAAAAAAGTGTTTTAAGGGAAATTTTGAGAAAGGTCTTTATCAATCAAAGTTTGATAATCCAAACATCAAATTTTTAATTAAAAAATTTTCACCTGAGGATATTGCGTCAGCTACCCAAAAAAGAATAGAGGATGTTATAATTGAATTCATTAAAGATAATATAAAAGAGGATACAAAAATAGCCCTTGCAGGTGGAGTTTTTTCAAATGTAAAAATAAATCAAAAAATCTCAGAACTTAAAAATATTAAAAATATATTTATCTATCCCAATATGGGAGATGGGGGGCTAGCAGTAGGATGTGCAATCTTATCTTACAACAAATATAAAAAATTTTTGCCAAGAAACACTGAGTCCATGTATTTAGGGCCTAAATTTTCAAATTCATTAATTTTAAGAGAAATTAAAAAAAATGGATTGAAATATATTAAAATACGTTATCCTGAAAAATTTATTGCAAAAAAATTATTAGAAGGTTTTGTTGTTGCCTGCTTTCAGGGTAGAATGGAATTTGGCCCAAGGTCTCTAGGAAACAGAAGTATTTTAGTAAGTGCGGCCGACAAATCTGTTAATGAATGGCTAAATACCAAACTAAAAAGAACAGAGTTTATGCCGTTTGCCCCTATCACTCTTCAAAAATATGCTAATAAAATGTACAAAAATTTATCCAAAAAAAAACTTGCTTCGAAATTTATGACCATAACAACAGAATGTACAAAAGAGGCAATAAAAATTTCACCAGCAGCTGTTCACATAGATAACACAGCTCGCCCTCAAATAATTACAATGAAAGACAATAAGCGAATATATAACATCTTAAAAGAATATTATAAAATTTCTAAGATACCCAATCTGATTAATACAAGCTTCAATGTTCATGAAGAGCCTATTGTTTGTAGTCCAAACGATGCAATAAGAGCATTTAATACTAGTAAACTAGATTATCTTTATATGGGGGAATATATTGTTTACAAATAATGTTTAGTAAATTTAAAAAATTTTTAATGGTAAATACATATTCAAATGAAGATATATTAATTTGTGGAAGAGCATTAAAATATTCAAATTAAAATGAGAAAAGTAGGATTGATTTTTGATTCTAACTATAAAATCGGAGGTGGACATTTTTGGAGGTGTTACAATTTAGCAAAGATATTAAAAAAAAGAGGGAGAAGTTTTTTTTTTATTTCAAACAAATTAAAAAAAGATTTTATTTACCTTTTAAATAAACAAGGTTTTAATTATATCCAATTAAAATCTTTAAAGAAAACCTCAGATATCAAATTATTAATAAAAAAAAAACAACTTGATACTTTTATTTCAGATTACTATGATTTTGATGAAAAAAACAAAAAAGAAATAAATAATATTATTAGCTGTTTTATTGTTATAGACGACCATCTAAATAAAAGGCATTTCTGTAATGTTTATATTAACAATAATTTCATGACAAATGTTTCAAAAAATAGGATTAAGAAATTAAATCCAAATTCTGAATTACTACTTGGTACAAAGTACTTTATTCAAACATATAAATTTCCAAGATTAAACAAAATTAAAAAAAATAAAAATGAAATCAAAAAAGTTTTTGCTTTTTTTGGTAGTTCAGATCCATCTAATGAAACATTTAAATTTATCAAATCAGTTAAGGATTATAAAAATATAAAATTTCAAATACTGATTGGAAAGCTTAATAAAAACTATAAAGCAATAAAAGATTATTGCACAAATAAAAAAAATATACGACTTTTTTATAATCTCACTAATTACAATACTTTAAGGCTAATGAAGAATAATGATCTTTCATTTGGCTCTGGTGGAATAAATTTAACAGAAAGATTATTTACTGGATTACCTTCTATTGTTGTGTGTGCTGCAGAAAATCAAAAAAGTGCCTTAATAGCTCTTCAAAATAAAAAGATTATCCATTTTCTTGGTGATAGCAAAAATGTGAGTATTTCATCAATTAAAAATTGCCTAGAAAAATTTATAAAAAATAAAAAGTTACTAGGGCTTTTAAAAAAAAAAACACATCAATATTATACTGATAAAAATAATTCTATATTTTTACAAAAAAAATTAAATTCTATTACAAAAAAATTTTATAAATGATGTATAAAAAAATTATACTAGGCACAGCACAGTTTGGAATGAAATATGGGATCTCTAATTTGGGTGGTGAAATAAAATTAGTTGAAGTTTTTAAAATTCTTAATTTTCTTAAACGAAAAAATATTACCTCGTTAGATACTGCTCGATCATACAAATCAAGTGAAAAAAAAATAGGAGAGTATTTCAAAAAATCAAAAAAAAAATTTGATATCATTACTAAACTTTCATTTAATAATAATAAAAGTATAGAACATCAGTTTGATGAATCCTCTAAAATGTTAGGTTATACACCTACTACAATTTTAGCACACAGTTGTAAGGATTATATGAATCCAAAATTTCACAAACAGATAGATATATTAAAAGAAAAATATCCAATAATTAATATTGGTGTCTCTCTATATAATATTTCAGAACTAAACAAGATTCTAGATTATAAAAAACCAGATTTAGTTCAAATTCCAATAAATATTTTAGATAAAAGATTTTTAGAACCAAAAATATATAAAAAACTTAAAATAAGATCTATAAAGATTTTAGGAAGGTCTATTTTCCTACAAGGATTACTTTTTAAAAAAAAAAAATTTATATTTAAAAATTTTAAAGGAGTTAAAAATAAATTCCTAAAAATTTTAAAAATTGCTGAGAATGAAAAAATGACTTTAGCTGAATTGTCATTAAATTGGGCTTTTCACTTAAAAGAGATTGATAATATTATTTTAGGTATAGACAGTTTATCTCATTTAAAAAAAAACCTTGATATAATAAAAAAAAGAATATCTAAAGAATCTCTCGAGCAAATAAAAAAAATAAACTTAAATAATAACAACATAATTAAACCTTATTTATGGAAAATAAAATAGTAGCAATTATACAAGCTAGACTTACTTCTACTAGGTTCCCAAAAAAAATTCTTGAAAAGATAAATCATTTAACTTTAATTGAATTTTTAGTTAAAAGGGTCAAAACTTCAAAAAAAATAAATCAAGTAATTGTTGCTATCCCTGATAATAAAGAAAATAGAGTATTAAAAAAAAAATTTAAAAATGTTGATTTTTTCCTTGGAAGTGAATGGGATGTCTTAGATAGATACTATAAATCTGCTATAAAATTCAATGCTAATACAATTGTTAGAATTTGTGGAGACTGTCCTTTTGTTGATTCTAAAATAATAGATAAACTTTTACTGATACTAGAAAATAAAAAATATGATTATGCATCGAATACCATAAATCCAACTTTTCCAGATGGTTTTGATGTTGAAGTTTTTAATTTTAAAATATTAGAAGAAGCATGGAAAAAAGCGAATTCGAAATATGATAGAGAACATGTTACTCCTTATATTCTAAGAAACAATAGATTTAAAAAATATAATTATAAATTTAAAAAAAATCTTTCCTCACTTAGATTGACGGTAGATGAAAAAATTGACTTAAAACAATTAAAAGCTGTGTATTCTCAGCTTAAAAAAATTAAAAATTTTGGAATAAATGATATTTTAAAATTATATATGAAAAATAAAAAGCTATTTTCAGTAAATTCTTTTGTCAAAAGAAACGAAGGTAGTAAACTTAATTTAGGTCAAAAATTGTGGAAAAGAGCAAAAAATATAATTCCCGGTGGAAATATGTTGCTTTCTAAAAGACCAGAAATGTTTGCACCAAATCAATGGCCAACTTACTATAGTAAAGCAAAAGGTTGTAATGTTTGGGATTTAGAAAATAGAAGATTTCTTGATATGTCTCTAATGAGTGTGGGTACAAACATTTTAGGTTATAGTAACAATGCTGTTGATAATGCTGTTATCAAATCAATAAAAAAAAGTAACATGTCCTCCTTAAACTGTCCTGAAGAAATATATCTAAGTGAAAAACTAATCGACATGCACAAGCACTTTGATATGGTTAGATATGCGCGTACAGGTGGTGAGGCAAATGCAATAGCTGTAAGAATAGCGAGAGCTGCCTCTGGAAAAGATAAAATTGCCATTTGTGGTTATCATGGATGGCATGATTGGTATCTATCAGCTAATCTTAATAATAGGGACTCTTATGGTGTTTTAAAAGATCATTTGCTTCCTGGACTATCAACTGCTGGCGTTCCAAAAAATCTTAAAAATACTGTTTATCCATTTAAATTTAATGATTATACAGCTTTAGAAAAAATTTGTTCTCAAAATAAAATTGGTGTAATTAAGATGGAAATTTTCAGAAATATACCTCCAAAAAATAATTTTTTAAATAAAGTCAGAAATCTTGCAACAAAAAAAAAGATAGTTTTAATTTTTGATGAATGTACGAGTGGTTTCAGGGAAAGTTTTGGTGGGCTACATTTAAAATACAAGGTTTATCCCGACATATGTATTTTAGGGAAAGCATTGGGCAATGGGTTTCCAATCACAACTATTTTAGGCAAAAGAAGTATAATGGAAAATGCTCAAACGAGCTTTATAAGTAGTACATTTTGGACAGAAAAAGCAGGCTATGTGGCTGGTTTAAAAACTCTGGAAATTATGGAAAATATTAAATCTTGGAAAATAATAACAAATCAAGGTAAAAAAATTAAAAAGATGTTAGGCAAAATAGCTAAACATAATAATATAAAAATAAATATTTCAGGATTAGATGCTTGCCCTAGCTACACTATAAATTCAAAAAAATGGCAAGAATATAAAACATTAATTACACAAGAGCTTCTAAAGGAAAGAGTTTTGGGTGCAAACACAACGTATACATCGATTTGTCACAATGATCATGTAATAAGAAACTATGAAAATAAATTAAATAAAATATTTAATTTAATTAAAAAAATTGAGTCTTCTGGCGAAAGTGTTAAGAAATATTTAGAAGGTCCTACAAGCCATTCAGGTTTTAAAAGGTTAAATTAATATAACCAAAATTATTCTTTTGAAGTTAAATATATTGATCTAAAATTAAGATAATTAAAAAAGATACTTTTTTATTTTTAAAAGTTAAACTGTATTTATGTTTATATAACGCTTTTCTTAAAATTAATTATTAATTTTAAAATCATTATATAGCTTAAATAAATTTTTATATCCATAAGGCTTACCCAACTTTTTTACTACTGATTGGGAGTATGCATCCCAAATTGAATTATTCTTTTCTTTTTCATAATGAAAAATATTTTTTTCTTTGTTGGGATAAGCACAAAATATTAAATATAACATGTCTCTATGATAATTTTTGTTAGGTATCCCAGCTTTATGTAAACATTGAGGTGTGCTCACTAGTAATCCACTTCCTACAGGAGAGGTATTAACGAAAATTTGTGAACTTATTTTTTTTTGTTTTATATAATTTCTTGAATTATATTTAAAAAGTTTGATATTATTTTTTGTATCTACTTTATTTAAAATATTTATTGCACCCATGTTAGAGTCTACATCTGATAAATTAATTAACATTTTAAAATATGTGCATAGATATCCATCACAATGGAAATAACTTGAATAAGATTCACCTTCACTGGGATCATAGTGAAAATTTCTTGTAATTAGTGCCTGGCCTAAGTAAATATTCGAATTGTAGTATTTTTTTAAATCATCTAAAATGACTTTACAATCCTCTAAAATTATTGATTTTATAATTTTTTTTACACTATCATCAATTACATAAACAAACCTGTTATTTTTTGATTTGTAAGCTTTTTGTTTACTTAATTCAATATTTAAGTCGGTTATTTTATTTGGATTAATATTTTTGAAAGAAGCAAAACCTTCTTCATCAAACTTCCTGACAATATCATTTGTCTTTAAAATTTTTTTATTTAAATTTTTTTTACAAAAAAAATGATTAAATAAACAGTAACTGAATGTATTTAAATTACCAAAAAAAAGGATTCCTAAAAATTTATCAACTTTATTTATTACATTTCCAATCATAAAATGATTATAAAATTTTTTACACATTTAATCATTAAAATTTTATATAATTTAAAATATAAAAATATAATTTAAAATACCTAAAAAGAGTAGCGCCAGATTCATTAAAGCATATTGGTATCAACCAAGCCTAAATGATAATTTTAATTAAATTTAATAGGGAAAAAAATCATGAAAAAATTTAGTTATCAGCATGAACTAACTAAATCTGTGAAATG
>MDTA01124159.1_pt1 | contig 32374 bp, 29 predicted proteins | sample 811151 | NCBI WGS metagenome assembly MDTA01 (sample SAMN05326648, study PRJNA326480) | marine metagenome | isolation source: seawater | place: Indian Ocean: South | collected 2010
AACATGCCCGGATAGCTCAGTTGGTAGAGCAGGGGATTGAAAATCCCCGTGTCGGTGGTTCGATTCCGCCTCCGGGCACCATTAAGAATTCAGACAAAACCCGCCTCGTGCGGGTTTTGTCGTTTTTGAAGCCTGAGAAAGATGACTCACGCGACTCTTTGGGCATGACTCGCCCCGGGATCAATGCGCTCTTCCATCAGCCGTCGCTCACTCATGGCTCTTTTCAGTTCCGTGTAATTGGTGGGGCTGGGATCCTCTTCGTAACGCTCCTGGGCCAGTCTCGCCAGGTCACATTTGTCGAGCCATTTCTCAATCAGCTCTGTCGTCTTCATAGCCACCTCGTTTCGTTGAATTCACTCGGTCAGCATAAAGACCTGGCTGCGCCCTATCTCGGTTGTTTTTCGCATGAATTGTGGCGAATCCTGGAGGGCGCGGGGATCAGGAACGAAAAAGCCCGCATGATGCGGGCTTTGGAGTGTTTACCGAGCTTTGCCGTTTATTCACTAACAACTGTCACTGGTCTATGAGCATGCCTCACGACTTTTTCACTGACACTACCAAGAGTGAGACTTCTCAGCATTGAGTCGCCGCGCCGACCGAGGAACATGTGGGAGCCGGGATTTTCATCGAGATACTCGACGATTTCCTTCGCTGGGTCCCCTTTGAGCAGAACCTCCTCAGCCGGCTCAACAATCCCGCTTACCGCCTGCTTCGCGGCATCAAATGCCTTGCGTCCGTATTCGCTGGCTTCTTCGTCTATGTCGCTCTGTGGAATACCACTTACGATCATTCTTTCGACCTTGGTGCCGGGGAAGACGGCAAGCAGTTTGAGTGGCTGGCTGGTCGCTTTGGCAAGCTCCGCTGCCATTTTGGCGGCGTGTGACGAATGCTCTGAACCGTCGCATGCGACTACGATGTTCTCAGTTCCTTGTGCCATGTTTCCCCCTCCTTTTCTGATCAATGTTTGACCAACGTAACATTCCTGGGCACGTCCGGGGGTTGACTGAAATCAATTACCTTGAGATCAAGTGATGGAAGGCAGGGCATTTATACCTATTGCAGGAACCTGTGGCACCATCGATTCTTGCGCTGCCGAGAAGGCAATTGATGACAAGGAGTGACTGAAATGCTGATGGCCATTGGGGCGATCATTGCAGGTCTGATTCTGCTGGTGTGGAGTGCAGACAAATTCGTGGAAGGCTCGGCTACCACAGCCAGCCACTTCGGGATGCCACCACTGCTGATTGGCATGGTTGTGGTGGGCTTCGGCACATCGGCGCCGGAGATGGCCGTCTCTGCGCTGGCCGCGTCCCAGGGCAACCCTGGGTTGGCGCTGGGCAATGCTTATGGTTCGAATATCACCAACATAGCCCTGATTCTCGGCATCACGGCGCTACTGGCGCCAATCGCGGTGCATTCCCAGGTCATGCGCAAGGAACTGCCCATCCTGATTCTGGTAACCGCCTTTGCCGGCTGGCAGCTTTGGGACGGCAACCTGAGCCGAATGGATGCCATCGGCCTCATGCTGGTTTTCGTGGCACTGATTGGATGGAGCATTTACCAAAGCTTCCGGCAACCTGACGATGCCCTGGCGAAAGAGATGACCGAAGAAGTTCACGCCATGCCGTTGCGAAAAGCGCTTTTATGGCTCGTGGTCGGACTACTGCTCTTGATTGTCAGCTCCCGCATTCTGGTATGGGGCGCCGTTGATCTGGCCACCATGTTCGGCATCAGCGATCTGGTTATTGGCCTCACCATCGTGGCCGTTGGCACCTCACTTCCGGAGTTGGCGTCATCCATTATTGCTGCTCGCAAGGGTGAACACGACCTGGCACTGGGCAACATTCTGGGTTCCAACCTGTTCAACACCCTGGCCGTTGTGGGCATTGCAGGGCTGATTGCGCCGATGTCGGTGGCACCTGAGGTGCTTGCCCGGGACTTCCCGGTCATGGGTGCCCTCACCCTGGTTCTGTTTGCAATGTGCTATGGCTTTCGTGGGGCCGGACGCATCAACCGTTTTGAGGGCGGCGCCCTGTTGCTTGCCTTCGTGGCCTATACGGTGTATCTCTTGGCTTTTTCAGGAGCGTAAATCATGTCACTTGCAGCCTGGCTGACCTTCCTTGTTGCGGCCGTACTGATCAGTGTTTCCCCGGGCGCCGGGGCGATCAATACCATGAGCAATGGTATGCGTTACGGTGTCCGCCGTTCGCTGCCAGCCATCATGGGGCTGCAGCTGGGTTTCGGGATCCAGATTCTGCTGGTGGGTGCGGGGCTGGGGGCCATCATTGCCTCCTCGAACATCGCTCTGTCGATCATCAAGTGGCTGGGTGTTGCCTACCTGATCTGGCTGGGTATTTCCAAATGGCGCGAACCGGTCATGGAGTCCATGGACGATGACCGCCAGCCCGTGAGCGGCCACAAACGTTTCTGGAATGCAGTGTTCGTGAACCTGACCAACCCCAAGGCCACGGTCTTTCTCGTGGCCCTGTTCCCGCAGTTTCTGGTTGCAGGTGCACCCCATGGCCCACAGCTGATCACCATGGGTGTTACCCTGATTCTGGTGGATTGCCTGGTGATGCTGGGCTATGCCCTACTCGCCAGCCAACTGTTCCGATTCATGACCACCGCCCGCCGCCAGCGGCAAATGAACCGGGTGTTTGGCGGGCTGTTCGTTACCGCCGCGGTTGCCCTGGCCAGCTTCAAACGCGCCTGATATCAGACTCAATCAGCGCAGGATGCACTCGCGGCTCAGCTTCTGGCTGAGCGCCCTGCGCTGCTGCCGGAGACTGTTCCCCCGGTCGTTGCTATAGCCCGCCCGCAGTTTGGACTGGATCCGCTCCAGTTTGCTTCTGTAGGTTGCGCAGGTCTTCTCCAGCTCGGCATCGGCCTTTTCTTTTGCCGTTGCTCCGGAGCCCGTCGGGCGACCTGAGGCAAGCAGGCCTTCAACCTCTTTGCGGATTCCTGAAACGCGTTTGCCTTGCCCGAGGTTCTCGGACATCGGCACCGTGACAGGCGCCTGCACGTCAAGCTGCTTATGGGGAATTTCTCCAGGCGGGTAATCGGAAAAGTGCGCTACACCCCGACTGTCTATCCAGGTGTAGACCTCGGCACTGACTGCTGAAGTGAGAAAAAAAGACAAAACGAGACCAGCCATCATCCTTGGCATACGGTTCCACTCCCTGTGGTTCGGTAATTTGGTGGGGCAGTATAGCGGAAAAAGCCGCGAACCTGGGGGCAAAAGAAAACGGGGTCAGATGAAAAGCTCATCTGACCCCGGATTCAAGCTACTGATCCAGAAGCTCAACCCAGTGCTGTACTGGCACCGGCGACTTGGTCTCCAGGTGCATCTGGCAACCGATGTTGGCGGTTACGATGCGATCCGGATTGTCGACGGTCAGAGCCTTCAGCTTGTTGCCCAGCAGCTTCTGGCTCATCTCTGGCTGGGTCACCGAATAGGTGCCAGCAGAGCCGCAGCAGAGATGCTTGTCTTTGGTGGCAGCCAGGTTGACACCGGCCCGGGTGAGAACCTGTTCAACCACGCCATTCTGCTTCATGGCATGCTGCAGGGTGCAGGGGCAATGGAACGCCACCTTGCCCGGATCCTGGCGGACCTTCAGCTTTTCCAGATCCTGCTTCAGCAGGAAGGCGCCAAGATCGGTGCAGAGCTCGCTGACCTTCTGCGCCTTGGCTGCGTAGACCGGGTCGTCTTTCAGTAGGTGGCCGTAGTCCTGAACCATGGCACCACAGCCGGACGCCGTCATGATGATGGCTTCTGCACCTGCTTCAATAGCAGGCCACCAGGCATCAATATTCTGGCGCATTCTTTCCAGGCCTTTCTCGTGCTCGGATAGATGGTAGTTCACAGCACCACAGCAACCGGCCTCGGGCGCTTCCACCATAGTAATACCAAGGCGATCGAGAACCCGGGCTGCTGCCGCATTAGTGTTGGGCGTCGCAGAAGGCTGCACGCAGCCAGCCAGGGCCAGCACAATGCGGCTGTGGCTGGCGGCCGGCCATGGGCTGGCCTGTTTTCTCGGCGGTACCTTGGTGCGAAGCTTTTCCGGTAACACCGGCCGGAAGATCTGCCCCATCCGCAGCAGCACGCCGAAAAGCTGGCGATTCGGAATCACCCGGGCCAGGGCCCAGCGCAGCCATTTGTCTTTCGGTTTCCGTGGCAGCTCCTTTTCCATCAGGCCACGGCTGATATCGACCAGTCTGCCATACTGAACGCCGGAGGGGCATGTAGTCTCGCAGCTCCGACAGGTCAGGCAACGATCCAGATGCTCCTGGGTTTTCTCGGTGACTTCCGCCCCCTCCAGGAACATCTTCATCAGGTAGATCCGGCCCCGAGGGCCATCCCGCTCGTCGTTCAGCTCCTGATAGGTCGGGCAGGTAGCGGTGCAGAAGCCACAATGCACACAGGCCCGCAGGATGGACTCGGCTTCCTGGCCTTCCTTGGTGTTGGCAAATTGTTGAACCAGATTCGTCTGCATAATTACAACCAGCTGTATAAACGTCCGGGATTGAAGATATTGTCCGGATCGAAGGCATTCTTGATACGGCGCTGAATCCCCTTCAGGGCCTCCGGCTGATGGTGCATCACCTCACCGCTGCGGTCGCCACCACGGAACAGGCTCACCTGGCCACCGGCAGCACGGGCGGCAGGTTCCAGGTCCTTCAGTTCACCGGCGCCCCGGAACCAGCGCTGGGAACCAGCCCAGTCGATAAACCAGTTACCTTCAAGTTTCGGTGTTTCGGCCGTCGAGCCCACCGAAAAACGCCAGAGCGGCACGTCATTACCGGCAAAAAACTCATGGTGCATGTCCTGCACCTGGCGCCAGAACTGGTCGCCCTGCTCCATCACCTCGCCGGTCCATTTTTCAGCCGTGGCTTCCACTCCCGACTTGGCACCGGCCAGGCGCAGGTAAACCTTGCCGTCTACCCAGCAGGCGGCCGTGATCGGCTTGGGCTCGGCGGCGCGGCTGTTCATATAGTGAATCACCTCGTCCATGCCCATATCCTGAACCAGGGTCAGGGAGGCCGCCGGTTTCGGCATCACTTTCATACTGATTTCGGTGATCACACCCAGAGTGCCAAGGGCGCCGGCCTGGAGCCTGGATACGTCATAACCCGCCACGTTTTTCATCACCTGGCCACCAAAGCGAAGGTGTTCGCCCTTGCCATTCAGCAGCCGGATACCCAGCACCTGGTCCCTCACCGAGCCCGCCCAGGGGCGTCCCGGGCCAGAGAGGTTACAGGCCAAGGTGCCACCGATGGTGGAGGCCTCGCCGAAATGTGGCGGCTCAAAGTGCAGGCACTGGCCTTCTTCGGCCAGAGTGGCTTCGATCTCGCTCAGCGGCGTGCCGGCGCGAACCGTTAGCACCAGCTCTACCGGGTGGTAATCCACGATGCCGGTATGCTCGCCCACGTTGAGGGTTCCGGCATCGGCGTCGGCTTCCCGGCCCATGAAGGCCTTGGTGCCACCGCCGACAATGTTGAGTTTGTGCCCGCTGTCCCGGGCCTGGAGCACCTGCTCCTTCAGTTGTTGGGAAATATCAGCCATGGGCGGCTTCCGTATGCTCGTGCGTGTGTTGTTTGTGCTCGAGTGAGCGGTATTCCTGGCAGAACCGCAAGGCGGGAACACCCTTGCCCGGGTTCAGGATACCGGCAGGGTCAAACGCAGCCTTCACGTCGTGGAACTGTTGCAGCTCCTCGTCGTTGAATTGCACCGCCATCTGGCGGATTTTCTCCACGCCCACACCGTGCTCGCCGGTTATGCACCCCCCCACTTCCACACACATTTCCAGAATGCGGGAGCCAAAGGCTTCGGTGCGCTCGAATTCGCCGGGTACGTTGGCATCAAAAAGGATCAGGGGGTGCAGGTTGCCATCACCGGCGTGGAACACGTTGGCGACACGCAGACCAAACTCTTCGGACATCTTCTCCATTTCCGTAAGAACGTAGGCGATCTCGCGGCGGGGAATGGTGCCGTCCATGCAGTAGTAGTCCGGGGAGATCCGGCCCACCGCCGGGAACGCCGACTTGCGGCCTTTCCACAACAGGCCACGTTCTTCCTCACTCTGCGAGGTTCGTACCGACGTGGCACCCAGTTTGCGGAACACTTCCTCGGCTTCGGCAATATGCTCGTGGACCTCTTCCTCGGTACCGTCCACTTCACACAGCAGCAGCGCCTTGGCATCCCTCGGGTAGCCCGCCTGGGCAAAGTCGTCCGCTGCGATAATGGCGTGGCCATCCATCATTTCCAGACCACCGGGGATGATACCGTGGGCGATGATCCCACCCACGGCGTCACCGCCTTTCTGCACGTCATCAAACCCGGCCATGACAACCTGAGCCACTTCCGGCTTCGGCAGCAGCTTCACTTTGACTTCCGTGACTACACCCAGAAGACCTTCCGAGCCGGTCATCAAAGCCAGCAGGTCCATGCCGCAGCTGTCCAGACCATCACTGCCCACAGTCACCACATCACCCTCGGCAGTGACCATTTCCACACTGAGGATGTTGTGCACGGTCAAACCGTACTTGAGGCAATGCACGCCGCCGGAGTTCTCCGCCACATTACCGCCAATGGTGCAGGCAATCTGTGAAGAAGGATCCGGGCCATAGTACAAGCCATACTGGGCCGCCTCCTCGCTGATTGCGAGGTTTCGAACCCCCGGCTGCAGCCTTGCCGTTCGTGCCAGCGGATCGATCTCCACGATGCGATTGAACTTGGCCAGCGACAGCACCACGCCTTCCTTATTGGGCATGGCACCAGCACTGAGCCCGGTTCCGGCACCGCGGGCCACAACCGGCACTGAGTTTTCGTTACAGATGCGCATCACTCGCTGCACCTGCTCTACGGTCTCCGGCAGCACCACCAGCAACGGCATCTCGCAATACATCGACATGCCGTCGCATTCGTAGGGCTTCATGGTCTCGTCATCGGTGATGACGTAGTCCGGGTCGATAAACGCCCGGAACTGCTCCGCCAGCTCGGCTTTGCTGGCTTTCGGCTTGGTAGTCATAGCATTCTCTGGGTATGAATTACGTCTGTGTGACAGTCATCAACCGCGTTTTGTTTCAAAGTGGTCGAGACCGGCCTGGGCACAGTCCATATCCTGCTGGGGAGTACCGGAACTGATGCCGATACCACCCACCACATCGCCGTCGACGATCACCGGCAGGCCACCGCCGACAGAACTGATACGCCCGCCCACTTCGGTATGGATACCGAAGGCCAGACTGCCGGGCACGTTCACCTTGTTGTAGTCATGGGTGGCCTTCTTGGCCGCAGCCGCGGTAAAGGCCTTGTCCTGGGCAATGGTCACACTGGTGATCTTGCCGCCGTCCATACGCTCGAAGGCCACCAGATTGCCGGATTCGTCCACCACAGCGATGCACATGGGCACACCGATCTCGCGGGCTTTTTCGGCCGCGCCCTCGATCAGGATCCGCGCGTCGGCAAGGTCCAGTCGTTTGATCGTCAACATAAAGCATTACTCCTTGATTTGATTAGCCGTAAACCAGCCCTGGCAGCCAGGTCACGATGCCGGGAATCAGAACACACATGAACAGTCCGAACGCCTGAATCGCCAGGAACACCAGGGATGATTTGAAGATGGTACCCATGGAGATTTCCGGGGGACAAACGCCACGGATGTAGAACAGTGCGTAACCAAACGGCGGACTCAGGAAAGACATCTGCATGTTCACCAGGTACAACACACCGAACCAGAGCACCACGTCGTCACCGGCAACCGGCGGGAAGCCGAACAGGCCGGGGAACTCCAGCGCTTTCACGATCGGAATAAAGATGGGTACCGCGAGCAACAGGATACCAACCCAGTCAAGGAACATACCCAGTACAACCAGCAGCACCATCAACAGGAACAGGATGCCGTAGGCAGACATACCGGTGCCAAGAATCGCGTCCGTTACGAACTGCTGACCACCCTGGAGGATGTAGAAGCCCACGAACACCGAGGCACCGAACATGATCCAGAGAACCATGGCGGATGCTTTTGCGGTGGTCACAGATGCTTCACGCAGACCCGCGATCGAGAATTTCTTGTGCATCATCGCAACAATGATGGCACCGAAGGAGCCGATACCTGCGGCCTCAACCGGGGTAGCAATACCGCCGAACAGCAAACCAAGAACCAGACCAACCAGAGCAAGAGGCGCAATCAGATTGCCCAGAAGCTTAAGCTTTTCTTTCAGGCTGATCCGGTCTTCTACCGGAATCGGCGGCCCAAGCTTCGGATTCAGCCAGCTGCGAACCAGCACGTACGTCAGATACAGGCCGGAGAGCAGCAAACCCGGCATCAGGGAGCCAAGATAAAGCTCGCCCACCGACTGCTGCGCCACAACCGCGTACAGGATGGCCAGAATCGAGGGCGGGATCAGGATACCCAGGGTACCACCGGCCATGATCGAACCGATGGCAATCTTGTGATCGTAATGCCGCTTCAGCATGGCCGGCAGCGCGATGATGCCCATGGTGACAACGGCAGCGCCGATAACACCCACCATCGCCGCCAGAATCGTAGAGGCCACAATCGTTGCAGCGGCAAGACCACCACTGATGCCACCCATCCACTTGTATACCACGCTGAACATCTCTTCGATCAGGCCCGCGCGCTCAAGCATGGATGCCATGAAGATGAACAGGGGAATCGCCGCGATGTCCGGGTTGGCCATCAGCGGGAAGATCCGGCCGGGGACGATATTCAGCATCATGGCGTCACCCACCAGATAGATGAACATGACACCCAGGCCACCGGTCACGAAAGCCAGGGGCAAGCCCATCATCAGGGCGACGGCAAGGGAGCCGAACATCAGATAGGTCAACGGACCGATTTCTACGCCGGAAAGGCTACCCGAGAGCTTGAAGAGAAATTTCTCGTCACTCCACGGGTCATAAAACAGAATGTTGATCAACTCAACACAGATGACAAACGCCAGCGCAACGGTGGCGATGATCATTAACCATGTGCCCAGCTTCCCGGCCATGCCGTTGTTGGGCGCTGCAGTAGTAGAACTCATGATGTGCGCTCCTGACCGAGACGAATGAACAGAACGATGTCTTTAAGCAGTTTGGAAAAACCGGCGAGCAGCAACAGGATTGCGCCCACAAACATCACACCTTTCACGGGGTAGTATTGAATGCCCCAGGTCTCGACAGTGGTCTCCTGCATCATCAGAGAGTCCTGGAAGAAGGTCCAGGAGGTGATGGCCAGAACCGCCGCGAAAATAAAGAAGAACATGGAAGTGAAAATATCCATGCCCACTCGCCCGCGAACCGGCAGGAAGTTGTAGACAACATCCACCCGCACGTGAGCGCCATGCAACAGCGCGAAAGCGCCGGCAAGAATGTACTGCATACCGAAAATCAGGAAGCTGGCCTCGTGCACCCAGATCGTTGGCATGTTGAAGAGGTACCGCATTACCACTTCGAAGAAATAGAACAGCACTGCGTTGATGGTCCAGAACGCAACGAAAAGGCCTGACTTCTCGCACATCCAGTCAACGATTTTCGTAAACCAGTTACCCTCATATTCAAACTTAGCAAGCGGATCATCTTCTTCAGACTGTAACTCGGAAACCGTTTTCTCGGGCTCGGCCTCATCCCCGCCATGCTTGCTGCTCCACTTGTCCCAAGCCATCATGAGCAGTGGCATTACGGCAAGCCAGCCCCAGTAGAACCAGTGCGGCATGACAAAGCCAAATGCACTCAGATCAGACATGTTGTTACCACCTAGATCAAAGAGCGGGGAAGGAAGAGTTAATCCAGAATCGGCTAACCCTGCCTTCCCCGTTTATCGTTATTGTTGAATGGTCAGACTTTATTGATAGTCCGCAACGTCTTCTTCCGTGATGTAACCCACCGTCTCGTTCATCATGTAGTCAAGCTGGATATCGAGGATGGCACGTGCGTCCTCGTTCTTGTTCGCCCAGTTAAACCAGATGGGAATCGCAGCCTTCCGCCAGGTTTCCAGATCTTCCTGGCTCAGGCGGGTAACCGTGTCACCCTCTGCCTTGAACTTCTCCATGGCCTCAATGTTGCGCTCCTGGATAGCCAGATAGTGCTTCTGGGAATAGATGCGCACTTCGTCCTCAACCAGCTGCTGAAGCTCCGGGGAAATAGAGTTCCAGGCACGCATGCTGACAGTCAGGTCCATCAGGTCTACCGGCTGGTAGATGGACATGACCCCGGGAGGTCCGAAGATGATGTAGTCGGTCACCTGGGAGAAGCCCAGTTCGTAGTTAACCGCGGGGCCTACGTAGTCCGCGGCGTCAATGGTGCCCTTCTCCAGTGCCGGGAAGATATCCGAGCCCGGAAGGCTGACGGTAGAAACGCCGAACTGCTGGAACACCTCGGCCACCATGCCACCCGGCACACGGATCTTCATGCCCTTGAGATCTTCAAGGCTGTTAACCGGCTTCTTGGAGTGGATGATGTTGGCGTCGTGCTGGATAGGACCAACGTAGAACAGGCCGAACTTCTTGTAGATTTCCCGGGTCTTTTCGAGCATGCCCATGGAGTAGAACATGGTGTCCCAATGGTGAGGCTGGTCGGGACCTGCAGGGTAGGAGGACAGGAACACGGAAGCAGGAATCTTTCCTGACCAGTACAGCGTGAACGGGTTCATGCCCTGAAGAACACCGTTACGCACCGCGTCAAAGAGTGCGTTGTTGTCGGCGGCGACAGCCTTGGCCGGGAAGCACTGGAACTTCAGCTCGCCGCCAGACTTGGCCTCAATACTTTTGCACCACTCGTCGAACAACGAGTAGCCCACAGTACCGGCGTCCCAAACGGACTGAATCTTCCATGTGGTTGCAGCCTGGGCCTGGCCTGCGCCCATCAGCATTGCGCCCGCCAAAGCAGCGCCCATGGCGGCGGTTTTGAGGAAACTTCTGCGAGGTGGGGTCTCGCCGGTGTCACATGTGGTTCGGATGTTCTTGTTCGAATTCATCGAAACGTCTCCGTTGGCTTTGTTGTTATCAACGTTGAAGCAACGCCGGCTCAAGCCGACATTGAAACAATATTCGTAGGCAATCCGTTTTTAGTCCAGTTCGGGCAGCACTGGTCCGACCAGTTTTTAAGGCATTAAAAATGGACGAAATACGCTGAATCAGCCATATTTAACGGGCTCGGACGCATAGTAGTCAGTAAAGGAAAAATGATTAATCAGAAGCAATCACTGGTCAGACCAGAGAGCGCACACAGGCACTCACATGGCAATCTCCCAGGAAATCTCATACCGGCTTGAGCGCCTTATACTCGATGGTGGGCTGGCTCCCGAGCAGAAGATACCGTCCGAACGACAATTGGCAACGCGTCTGGGTGTGTCCCGTGCGGTCATTCGGGAGGCCTTGCACGAACTTCAGGGTCGTGGTGTCATCGAAACCCGCCACGGCAAGGGCTCGTTTGTTGCGAGCATGGTTCCCGGAGCAGACGAGCTCGGGGAACAAAGCCCTCTGATGCATCTTTTTGAAGGGCACCCTCGAACTCTGTTCGATCTCCTGGAAGTACGGGAGCAGTTGGAGGGTCAGGCCGCTTACCTGGCCGCACAGAGGGCAACCCGGCTTGACCGGCACCGCATCACCAAGGCCTTCCGCGCCCTGGAAGATACAGACCCGCTCAGTAATGCCCGGCTCGACCACGGGTTTCACCTGGCGATTGTTGAGGCCTCCCACAATCCGGTTCTGGTGCATGTACTCAATAGCTTGAAAAACATGATGCTGTTGACCGTTCAGGCCTCGGTTGCCAACCTGAATCCAAGAGAAGAAATGCGCAAGAAAATCGTCCGCCAGCACCGGCAGCTCTATGAAGCCGTCATTGCCGGGAAAGCGGCCACAGCTCAGAAGGCGGCCACAGCTCATGTCCGCTTCGTGAGCGAAGCTATGCGCGACATGGAAAAGGATGGCGGCACCCTCATCCGGCTACCAGTCAACCAGGAAGCGGCTAATGAATATTCCCGGGCCGGCACCTGAGCATGGCAAAAAGCTTGCATTGAACAATCATTCGACCACAATGTCATGCAGCCAACGGCGGTGAATTTCGGTAAAACGCTCTTATTAAGGGATTGATTTCCGGATCCACAGTCCGTAAAACATGCGCCTTTGAATTACAGCCCCAGGAGTCACCCATGGCGGACCAAGCGCCTTTGATCTGCAGGGACATTCACAAAACCTTTGACCAGCTTGAAGTGCTCAAAGGTATTTCACTGGAGACCCGCAAAGGCGATGTGGTTTCCCTGATCGGCAGCTCCGGTTCCGGCAAGAGTACCTTCCTGCGTTGCATCAACCTGCTGGAAACACCCACCTCCGGCGACATTATCGTGCACGGCGACCCAATAAGGTTCACAACCAACCGTAAGGGCGAACGTATCCCGGCGGATAACAAACAGGTTGAACTGATCCGGGCAAAACTTTCCATGGTGTTCCAGAGCTTCAATCTCTGGTCCCACATGACCGTGCTTGAAAACATTATTGAAGCGCCGATTCACGTGCTCAAGGTTCCCAAGAAAGAAGCCATCGAGCGCGCCGAAACCTACCTGAACAAGGTGGGTATCTACGAGCGCAAGGACTACTATCCGGCCCAGATGTCCGGTGGCCAGCAGCAACGCGCAGCCATTGCCCGCGCCCTGGCCATGGAACCGGAAGTCATGCTGTTTGACGAACCCACCTCGGCTCTGGACCCGGAGCTGGTCGGTGAGGTACTGAAGGTTATGCAAAGCCTGGCCGAGGAAGGCCGAACCATGATCGTGGTCACCCACGAGATGGCATTCGCAAGGGATGTGTCGAGTCAGGTCCTGTTTTTGCATCAGGGCGTGATCGAGGAACAGGGTACCCCCGAGAAAGTGTTTGATCACCCGGATTCGGAACGCATGAAGCAGTTCCTGACTCCCAACTTCTGACACTCGGTGCTATCTTGAACCGGTGAAGAAATAAAATGTTGGAACCAAAAACTTCCATCAAAAATAAAGCCCAAAAGGCAAACCACTGGAGAAGTGACACATGAAAAAAATGATTTTTGCAGCAAGCTGCGCCCTCGCCCTGATTGCTGGTAGCGCACAAGCACAGGAGCGTGATCTCCGTATCGCATTCGACGTGCCCTACGCACCGTTTGAATATAAAGATGAGAACGGAAACCTGACCGGCTTTGAGGTAGAGCTGGCTGAAGCCATGTGCGAAGAAATGAATGCCAACTGCGAATTCGTTATTCAGGCATGGGACGGGATGATTCCGGGCCTGCTGGCACGTAAATTCGATCTGATCATGTCTTCCATGTCCATTACGCCTGAGCGCGCAGAACGGGTTCTGTTCTCCGAGCCGTACTACAACACCCCGGGCGGCTGGTTCGGACCTGAGAGCTTCAACACTGACGTCACTGACATGAGCGCGATGGAAGGCAAGACCGTTGGTGTTCAGCGTGGCACCACTATGGACACCTACGTCACAGAAAACATGGGCGGCGTTGTTACTATCAAACGCTACACCACTGCTGATGACATGGTCCTGGACCTGGAAGGTCAGCGTCTGGATGTCGTCTTCGTCGACTACCCGGTGGGTGAAGAAACAGTGCTCTCCAAAGACGGCTTCAAGGAAGTCGGTGAGCCGGTCAAGCTGGGGCAGGGCGTTGGCGTCGCTATGCGCAAGCGTGACAAGGACCTTGCAGAAGAAGTAAACGCTGCCCTTCGCACCCTGAAGGAAGATGGCACCTACGACACCATCATGCAGAAGTACTTCGCCTACGACATCAAGATGTAAATCTGCCGAGGGGTGGCTCATCTGGGCCGCCCCTGCTTACCGGACACTCCCATGCTCGATCTGAAAGGCTATGGCCCGGCCCTGTTGGAAGGGGCAGTAGTCACCATTGAACTGGCCTTCCTGTCTCTTGCTCTCTCGGTTGCCCTGGGACTCATTGGCGCGTCTGCCAAATTATCGCAAAGCCGTGTAGCCAAAGGTATCGCAACCACCTACACCACCCTGATTCGTGGCGTGCCAGATCTTGTGATGATGCTGCTGTTCTATTATGGCGGCCAGGTTGCAGTGAATATGCTCTCGGATTACCTCTGGGCAGCTTACGAAATCGACTTTTTCTTTCAGTTCGACCCGTTCATCTCCGGCGTTGTAACGATCGGGCTGATCTTTGGCGCCTACATGACCGAAACCTTCCGGGGTGCCTTCCTGGCGGTTGAAAAGGGCCAGATTGAAGCGGCACGGGCCTACGGCTTTACCCGGCTTCATACCTTTCGCAGAATCATGCTGCCGCAAATGCTGCGCCATGCCCTGCCCGGCCTGGGTAACAACTGGCAGGTTCTGCTGAAGACGACCGCCCTGGTGTCAATTATCGGACTCACTGATATGGTTCGTGTGGCAGAGGAAGCTGCCAAGGCGGAGCGCATGCCGTTCCACTTCTTTATTCCAGTAGCGGCAGTGTATCTGGCCCTGACGGCGGGATCAGAATTGTTCATCAAGTGGCTCGACAAGCGGGCCAATGTCGGCGTGGTTCAGGGGAGTTAACAGATGCCTGATTTCCTTGCCGAGTGGCTGAACCAGAACGAAATCTTTACCGCCATGACCCTGATGGAGTACTGGGATGGCATGGTCACGACCGTGCATCTGGTGTTCCTGTCCCTGGTCATCGGTTTGTTGGTGGCGGTTCCGCTGGCCATCCTGCGGACGGTTCGCAATCCGTTCGTGTCCGGTCCGGTCTGGCTTTACACCTATCTGTTCCGCGGTACGCCCCTGCTGATTCAGCTTTACATCATCTATTACGGCATTGCGCAGATTCCCGGCATCCAGGAGACCTTCTGGTGGGAGATTTTCCGGGAGCCGTTCTATCCTGCCCTTCTGGCGTTCACGCTGAACACGGCGGCTTATACCACGGAGATTATCCGGGGCGCGATTGTGTCTACGCCCAATGGCGAGATTGAAGCGGCCAAGGCCTATGGGATGAACTGGTTTATGCGGATGCGGCGGATTGTGTTGCCGAGTGCGGCGCGACGGGCGGTGCAGGCCTATTCCAACGAGGTGATTTTCATGCTGCATGCCAGTGCGATTGCCAGTGTGGTGACCATCGTGGATCTGACTGGGGCGGCCCGTAACATTTATTCCCGGTTCTATGCGCCGTTTGATGCGTTTATCTTTGTGGCGCTTTGCTATATGGCGCTTACGTTTATTCTGGTGTTCGCGTTCCGCAAACTGGAAAACCATCTGCTGAAGCATCAGCGGCCGGTTAGCGGCTGACTTCAGTGCGTTTTACCTATGTGCCCGGGCAGGCAGGGTATTGCCTCCCAGTTTGGTGCCGGGTCGGTTGGCGGGTGTCTTCCCGGGAGACGCTACGAGCACATCCATGTGCGCTTGACTGAGGCCATCCATGGCCTCAGACACTCCCGGAAAGACACCCGCCAACCGCCCTCAGACTTTTCCGTGGAGTCCTCATGACCGCTTGCTCGGATCTATTCGGCAGTTCCCCTGATTGGCTCTCCCACACTCTGGAAAACGCCAGCACAGATCTACCGGAGGTAAAAACCCTCCTCCCCGATGGCACCCGTATCAGCCGAAAGGCTGTGGGTGTGCTGGACATTGTCCCGCCAGCCAGCCGCAACAATCCGAACGCTGAAGCCATCATTGTTTCTGCCGGTGTTCATGGCAATGAAACGGCGCCGATTGAGGTTCTGAACGGGCTGGTTTCCGAGCTGGTCGAGGGCGAGTGGGAACTTGCCTGTCCAGTATTGCTGATTCTTGGGAACCCACCCGCGATGGTCGCCGGGAAACGGTTTATGGAGGTGAACCTTAACCGGCTGTTTGATGGTGCCCACGGGCGGAGCGAGTATCAGGGGCTGGCCGAGGCTGCGCGGGCGCAGGAGCTTGAGGAGGCGTGCCGGCAGTTTGCCATGGCCAATCCACAGGCGCTTTATCACTATGATCTGCACACGGCGATTCGACCTTCTCACCGTGAGCGGTTTGCGTTGTATCCGTATGTTGAGGGGCGGACCGTTCCGTCAGAGCAGTGCGAATTTCTGTTGGAGGCGGAGGTGGAGACGCTTTTGCTGCAGCACAAAGCGGGTACGACATTTTCGTCGTTTTCGTCGTCGCTGCTGAAGGCCGAGAGTTTCACCGTGGAGCTGGGTAAGGTTCGGCCGTTCGGGCAGAATGATCTGGGGCGTTTCTCGGGTATCCGGGATGCCTTGCGTCGGCGGTTCCGAGGGCAACCCTCACCTGCCCCACAGCCGCCGTTTGATCACCTGACGGTGTTCGAGGTGGTGCATGAGATCCTGAACACGGGGAAGAACTTCCGGTTTCATATTCCGGACGATGTGGCCAATTTTACCGAGTACCAGCCCGGCACAGTCATCTGGGAGGATCATGAAACCAGCTACCAGGTGGGGCATTCGCCCGAGGCGATTGTGTTTCCAAATCCGGAGGTGCCGGTCGGCCATCGAGTCGGGCTGTTGATCCGGCCAAAAACGGGGTCAGGTGAGAGCTTCACCTGACCCCAGTTTCAGCGACTCAGGCCGGGGCGTTTTCGGGTTCCGGCACGCTGACTTTGATCAGCTGGGTACAGACAGCCGGTATAACCAGCAAAGTGAGCACCGTTGAGGCCAGCAGGCCCGAGATGATGGCCCAGGCCATAGGTGGCCAGAGTGTCGAACTGGAGAACGCCAGCGGCAGCAGGCCAGCTACCGTGGTTGCGGTGGTCAGCAGGATCGGTCGGGTGCGCTGCTCTACCGCGTTGCGCATGGCGTCGCGAATGTCACGTCCTTTCTCCAGTTCCCGGTCCATCACATCCAGCAGAACGATGGCGTTGTTCACCACGATCCCCACCAGGGCAATCACGCCCAGCAGAGACTGGAAACCGAAGGGTGAGCCGGACAGCACAAGCCCCGGGAAGATACCGACGGTGGCCAGTGGCACTGTCAGCAGGATGATGCCGACCCGGCGGAAGGAGTTGAACTGCAGCAGCAGGAAAAACAGCAGCAGCAACATGCCAATAGGAGCTGCGGTGAGCAGAGCTGTGTTGGCTTCACCGGAGCCTTCGGCATCGCCGCCCATGGTCATGCGGGTGCCGGGCGGTAACGGGTTTTTCTCAAGGCCTGCGTAGAGGCCATCCAGGGCCTGGCTGAAGCTGTAGCCGGTTTCGAGGTTCGCGGTGACGGTGTTCATACGCACGCCATCCCGAAGGTATCGGGCCGCCGGCTCCCAGCTGGTATCCACGGTGGCCACGGCTGACAGTGGTACGGCGTCGCCGCGGTCGTTGTAGATGTTGACGGACAACAATCGCGACAGTGACAGAGCCGTGCCCTCACGGGAACGCAGCACCAGGGGAATGGGATCATCTTCCTGGCGATAGCGCTCGGCAACCACACCAAAGCTCTGGCCGTACAGGCTCTGGGCCACATCCGCGCGGGTAAGGCCATATCGGGCCGCGGTGGCGTCGTCCACGTTGATGGCGATGCTGGGTACGCCGATGTCCAGGTCGTGGCGGACGTCAACCGTGCCTTCCACACCTCGCAGGATGCTGAAAATCTGTTCCACCGCTTCTATCCGCGAGCCGTCGTCGGCGTGGTAAACGCGGATTTCCACCGGGGCAGCTCTGGGGGGCCCCTGCCCGAGGATACCCACGGTGACATCCAGCTCCGGCATCTCGGCTTTCACGTGGGCGCGGATCCAGCGAATCATGCCGGTGGTGTCTTCCAGCGTCGGCGTGGTGACGACCAACCGGGCCCGGTTCGGTGCCTGGGGCGCGCGCTGCAGGTTGTAATAAAAAGAAGGTCCGGTGAAGCCCACGAACCGGTGAATCTCAAGCGCATCCGGCTGTGAGCGGATCATTCGCTCCAGACCTTCGGTTGCCTCTGCCGTGCGAGCCTGGTCGGTGCCCTCGGGCATATAGACTTCAACAATCACCCGGGGGCGATCGGCATTCGGGAAGAACTGCTGGGCCATAAAGGGCGTCATCGCAACACTGATAGCCACCAGGATGGCACCGGCGGCAATCAGTCGCCCGGGATAACGGGAAACCAGACTCCCCAGGAAGCGGGCGACGCCAATCAATCGGTCCTGGCCGGCCTTGCGCCGGGGTTTCAGGAATCGGGCCGCCAGCAGCGGAACGGCAGAGATAGCGAGCAGATAGCTGACGGACAGTGTCAGCATGATCATCACCGGCACGCCGCGGGTGAAGTCAGCGGCACCGCCCTTGGCCAGAAGCAGGGGTGCGAAGGCCGCCAGCGTGGTGCCCGTCGAGGCTCCCAGCGGGCCAGCCAGTTCACTGACGGCTTTGCGCAGGGCATCCAGCCGGCGCATGCCCTCATCCAGATGCCCCTGGATGTTTTCGACAATCACGATGGCGTTGTCGATGAGGATGCCCAGGGAGATTACCATGCCGATCACAGCTATCTGGTGCAGCACGCCGCCGCCAAGATCGTAGAGCCCGACACTGATCAGGGCCACCATGGGCAGAATCGAGGCCACCAACAGCCCCATCCGGATGCCCATGCCGGTGAAGACCACCGCCACGATAATCAGCACCGAGAGCACCAAGCTCCAGGCCAGATTGTCGAGTCGTTCCTGTACTTTGTCTGGTTGGAAAAACATCTCGCGGATCTCGTAGGGTTCGAAATCTCCGCGAATCTGCTCCATGCGTTCACGCACCCGCTCACCGAAACGGATCGCATCGGTGGTGCCCTCTTCCATGATGATGGAGACCAGCACGACTCGTTCGCCGTCGTACCAGGTTTCCGGCTGTCTCGGTTCCACGGGCCCGCGCCACACATCCGCCGCAGCGGCCAACGGCACCTGGGAGCCATCCGGAAGTTCTATGGGTGTGGCACGGATGGCATCGATATCGGCAAACTCGCTGTTGGGAAGCACCGACAGGCGGCGGCCGTTCACCACGACGAACCCACCGGGAATGGTCTGGTTGCGCCGCGCCAGCGTGTCCAGCACCCGCGCCGGGGATATGCCAAGGCGGTAGAGCGCGGCATCGTCCAGGGCCAGGGTAATCTGTTCGTCGGCATCGCCTTCCAGCTCAATCCGCGACACACCGGGTAGATCCGAGAGATTCTGCTTCAGCCGTTCGGCAACATCGGACAATTCGGTGACCGAGGGTGAACCGCCCACGGCCATGACAATGGCGGGAATATCAATCAGGCGATCGTCGAGCACCATCCGCCCTACATCATCCGGAAAGTCCTGCTTTGCACGCTCCATAGCCTGGCGCACCCGGTCCCACGCGGGGTCAGTGTCGTAGATATCGTCATTGAGGCGCAGACGCACGATGGCTACGCCGGTACGGGCCGTGGATTGCGTATAATCCACCTCCTCCACCTGACGCAGCTCATCCACCAGGGGCCGGAGTACCAGACGTTCGACAGCCTCGGCACTGGCACCCGGATAATTAATGCTGATCAGGCCGGCCCGGTACGGAAAAGACGGATCTTCCTGTCGCGGCATGGTGCTGTAAGCAGCTATACCGAGCAGGCAGAGCATGGTCACAACCATGCCCAGCAGGCGCTGGCAGTTCAGAAGCCGACGGGTCATCAGCGCACCTCCACGGCATCACCGTCCGCCAGCCGTGTCATTCCGGCATAAACCACCTGATCACCGGGAGACAGATCACCGGAGGTAACCACCACTCGTTCCCCGACAACCCGGTCGACTTCTACCGAAACCCGGTTGGCCACACTATCCCGAACCCGAAACACGCTGACGCCCTCGGCGTTGCGAATCACCGAAAGCAGCGGAACCGTGAGAGCGGATTCCCGCACCGGGGTAATCCCCACCTCTACGGGCGCTCCAGGCTCAAGCGTGTCAATCGGAAGGCTCACCAGAACCGGATGCAACTCACCGCGAATGGCGCTTGCCTGGGCAATTTCAACCACCGAACCGGTTTGCGGCGGCTGACTGCGATCCTGCACCGACCAGACCGGCAACGTCTGCTCCAGCTCCACGTGATCCAGCAGGTACGCGGGTACCCGCACTTCCACTTCGCGCCCTTCTGGAGAGGACAGACGCATCACCGGCTGACCGGCGGCAACAAATTCATCCTGTTCAACCAGCAGCGCTTCCACCCGCCCGGAAAAAGGCGCTCGGAGTGTACTCTCTTCCAATAGCTGGGTTGCTTCAGCCAGGGACGCCCGCGCCGTCGCCACGCTGGCTTCCAGGGAGTCCCGCCGCGCTGCAAGCTGCTCGAGTGTCTGTTCGGATACAACGCCACGCTCATGCAACCGTCTGGAGCGCTCCCACTCCCGCTGGGCCTGCTGATACTGCGTCCGCAATTCTTCCAGCCGGGCCCGGGCAGAATCCCGGGCCGGCTCCAGGCCGGGGTTGTAGACCCGGGCGAGAAGATCACCGGCCTGCACTTTCTGGCCCAGCTCCACCACCCGCTCCCTGAGGGTGCCACTGACCTGGAATGTCAGCGTCGCGCGCTGGGTGGCGCGAACAATACCTGAGAACCGCAGCGGCATATCCTGGCGTTCACCGCCAGTAACCTCTGACACACGCACTGAAACCTTCTGCTCCCCGGATTCCGGGGTTACGTCACTGGCTTTGCAGCCCGAAAGAAACAGTGAAAAAACCGCAAGCGAAACGATGGCGACGGGGATTCGAAGTGGTGTCATGACTCTTCCTTTCATCCATGCTCGTGTAGTTGGCGGGGTCCAGTCCCTGGAGAAACCCGATGGTTGATTTAGACATCATGTCATTCTTTGACATTTTGTCAATAATTGGGTTTGATTCGTTTTCAGGTATCCTATGCCTGCTGTTGCCAACCAACCGGATGATTGAATGAGCGAACCGCTGAAAACCCGCCGTGAGCGAGAGAAACAGGCCCGTTACGACACCATTCTGGATGCTGCCGAACTGGTGTTCTCCGAGAAGGGCTACGAGCGCACGTCCATGGACGACATCGCCCGAACCGCCAGTCTCAGCCGGGCCTTGCTGTACGTGTACTTCAAGGACAAGGCAGCGATACAGCGGGGCATCATGCTCAGGGCGGGACACAGCCTGTTCCGGCGGTTCGAAGAGGCAAGACAGACCGCCGACAATGGTCTGGCCCAGATACGGGCAATGGGGGAATCCTATTATCGCTTCTATCTGGAGGAACCGGATTACTTCTCGGCGCTGACCAAGGCATCCACAGCCATGGCCGAGGCCGATGAAAGCCAGGCTGAGGAAATGCTGTGCTCGAAATCAGACCTGATGGAACTGATGGTGGGGGCAATAGAGCTGGGGCTTCAGGACGGCACCATGAACCGGGACCGGATTACCGACCCCGTTCAAACCGCTTTGTATCTGCGCGGTGCCCTGCACGGGGTAATATTGCTATGTCAGTCGGAAATGGGCGAAGGCAACCCGGAGTTTCCGGCCGAGCAGTTGATCCGACACACGATGGATATGCTGACGTCGTCGATCTCAGCCTGACGGCCCCGGGGCTCAACAACCTTTAGAGCTGGAAATCATAGATGGAACCCAGGCCCATGATCCCGGTTAACTCATCCAGGGCTTTGCGAACCTCTTCCAGCAACATCGGATCGCCAAGCTCATCCTGGCTGAGCTCATCCCGATAGTGGGCTTCCACCCAGGTGGTCAGACGCTCGTAAAGTTCGTCAGTGAGCAGCACGCCCCGGTTGATAGCCCTGAGCTCCTCGTCATTCAATACCACTCGCAAACGCAGACAGGCAGGCCCACCGCCATTGCGCATGGACTGTTTAACGTCAAAGACTTCGACCGAGGTAATCGGCCCACCGGACTTCACCAGGTTATCCAGATAACGGCTGACAGAAGCCACTTCCCGACACTCGCCGGGCACCGCCAGCAGCATGCCATCCGGCGTGTTCAGTAACTGGCTGTTGAAGAGGTAGGACGCCACCGCATCGTCCAGTGGCACATCGGCACTGCTGACCCGCACCGCTTCCAGCTCGGCGCCGGTCAGGCGCTCACGGATCTCCGCCAGCACCTGTTCTTCGTCGAGGAACGCCATGTCATGGTAGAAAAGAGTATTGCCGTTACCGACAGCAATCACATCATTATGAAAAACACCACCATCAATGGCCTCCGGGTTCTGCTGTGCAAAGACCACATTGCGATCCTTGAGCCCGTGCAGTCGCGCCACCGCCTGGGAGGCTTCCAGCGTCTGCCGCGCCGGGTATTTCTTCGGTGCCGGCGCCTGTTCGTTGAATGCAATCTGACCGTATACGAAGAGTTCCACACCGGGTTCGCCGTATCCGGCGCACAAGCGAGTGTGGTTGGCGGCGCCCTCATCCCCGAAGTGACTTACTGAGGGCAGCGCCGGGTGGTGGGCAAAGTAGCTTTCGTCAGCAAAGATGGCCTTCAAGGAACGCCCAGTCACGGTATGTTCGATAGACCGGTGAAACTTGGCGCTCAGGTTGGCCGGGGTGAAATGCACGCGGTGATCTGACGTGTCAGCACTCGGCGACACGGTGGCCGCATTGGCCGTCCACATCGGTGACGCCGACGAGACCGCCGCCAGTATCGATGGACTGGATTTGGCCGCCTGTTCCAGCACTTGGGAATCCGTCCCTTCAAACCCCAGGGCACGAAGGGTGGGAATGTGCGGGCGTTCATGGGGCGGCAAAATCCCCTGCACATAGCCCCGGTCCGCCAGGCGCTTCATCTTGGCCAGGCCCTGCAATGCCGCTTCCCTGGGATTGGAGACGGAACTGACATTGGACTTGGAGGCCACATTTCCCCAGGACAGCCCTGCGTAGTTGTGAGTCGGGCCAACCAGGCCATCGAAGTTTGCTTCAACCGCGTGTTTCACCATGGCACTGGGTCCCGTTAATCGAAATTGAGGCCGGGTGCCAGAGACTCTGGCAACTCACTCTTGCCGGCCTCCAGAGACGCCATCGGCCAGGCGCAGTAGTCGGCGGCATAGTAGGCGCTCGGGCGATGGTTACCGCTGGCACCGACACCACCAAAGGGCGCGGCACTGCTGGCGCCGGTCAGTGGCCGGTTCCAGTTCACAATGCCGGCACGCACTTCCTCCACCAGCCGTTCATAGAGTTTCCGGTCATCTGTCAGGATACCTGCAGAGAGCCCGTAGCTCGTGTCATTGGCCAGCTCCAGGGCGTCGTCAAAGCTTTTGTAGCGATACACCATCAGCAACGGTCCGAAGAATTCCTCATCAGTGACGTCGAGCCCAGTGGCATCAATGATACCCGGGGACAACAGACCAGTTCCCGATTTCAGGGGTTTCATTTCCAGCAGGGATTTGCCCCCCTTTTCAAGCAGGCTGGCCTGGGCCGCCAGGAGTTTGTCAGCGGCTTCCGCGGAAATGACAGATCCCATGAACGGCTGCGGATCTGCATCGAATTCACCCACCTTGATGCGTGCGGAGACTTCCACCAACCGTTCAAGGAACGTATCGCCCTTCTTGCCCTTGGGCACCAGCAGTCGCCGTGCACAGGTGCAACGCTGGCCGGCGGACAGGAATGCCGACTGCAGGGCGTGATGTACCGCGCCATCCACATCGGCCACGTCCTGCACGATCAGCGGGTTGTTGCCGCCCATCTCCAGGGCCAGGATTTTCTCCGGCTGGCCACCGAATTGTTTGTGCAGAAGATGGCCAACGGTTGAACTTCCGGTAAAAAACAGGCCATCGATTCCGGGATGATTGGCCAGGGACTTGCCAGTCGCCGAGTCCCCCTGCACGAGGTTGACTACTCCATCCGGAATACCAGCCTTCTCCCAGAGTTTGACCGTTAGTTCGGCGACACCGGGGGTCAGCTCGCTCGGCTTGAACACCACCGTGTTACCGGCCAGCAGGGCGGGCACTATGTGGCCGTTCGGCAGGTGCCCCGGGAAGTTATAGGGGCCAAATACCGCAACCACGCCATGGGGCCGGTGTCTGAGCACCGCGTGCCCACCTGCAACATCGGATTCGGATGTGCCAGTGCGGTCGTTGTAGGCTTTCACCGAAATGCCGATCTTGCCGATCATTGCCGCTACTTCGGTGCGTGACTCCCACAGGGGTTTGCCGGTTTCCAGCCCGATCTGATGGGCCAGCTCTTCCTTGTGAGCTTCCAGCAACTCACCAAAGGCTTCGACCACGGCCTGTCGTTCGGCAAAGCTTTTGCGCTGCCACTTTACAAAGGCATTGCGGGCCTCACGAACGGCCGCATCCACATCTTCAAGGTTGGCGCTTTCACCATCCCAGATTGTCTCACCGGTGACCGGCTGGACAGATTCGAATATCGGCCCATGGCCCTGCAGCCAGAGCCCGTCGATAAACAGTTCACCTGTCAGCTTTGCCATTTTGATGCACCTCCCGGTACTGAACTTCTATAAGTATGTTTGGTCAGCATCCCCGAGTCTTTCAAGGGGGCCAGACGAACCGGATCACCCGATTCAATCTGCAACGCCTCGGCCACTTCCGGCGGAAGGCTGACGGTATCCGGCCCTATGCAATCTATCGGCAGGGTGGTCACCCGGAAGTCCCGGAACGAGCGATTCGACACCATCACCCGCTCATCGGCAGGCACGTTAAGGTTCACTGGCTTTCGAGTCACCATGGCGTGCCGATTCATGCCTTCCCTCACCGTGCGGATGTTGTGCACGAAGGCTTCAACCACGGGGCCACCATCAAAGATGTCCACCAGCCCGTTAAAGTTGAACCCTTCTGATTGAAGCATGCGAAGCGCTGGCGCGGTGTTGTCATGAACCCGGCCAATGACCGCACGGGCCGAATCCGGCAGCATGGGCAGGTAGATCGGGTACTTGGGCATCAGCTCGGCGATAAAGGATTTGTTGCCCAGGCCAGACAGCATGTCCGCCTCGCTGAATTCCATGTCAAAGAACTTGGTTCCCAGCGCGTCCCACAACGGGCTTCGACCCTGGGCATCGGACACGCCGCGCATTTCCGCGAACACTTTTTCCGAAAAATGCTTGCGGAACTCATCCAGATACATGAACCGGCACCGGGAGAGCAGCAGCCCGCTGCCCCCGCCTTTGTATTCATCCGACAGCAGCAGCGAGCAGATTTCGCTGGTGTCGGTCATGTCGTTGGACAGGTGCAACGTGGGTGTCCGTACATGCACACCCAGCTCTTTAGAGGCATTCACCGTAACGCTCAGGCGGTAATTGTAGAACACCTCGTCCAGACCAACCCGGGCTTGAATACCACTGATCCCAACGGTTTTTTTGCGCTCGATATCCTCAAGAGCAAACAGATACAAGCCTGCTTCCGGCGCAATGCGCTGATTGAAGGTTTCACGGGCGTGATTGATTTTTTTCTGGAGGAGCTCTCGGTCCGCCGGCAAGGTGGTCAGCCCTTTACCGGCACCCTGGGCCATGGCGTACAGGTCATCCAGATCGTTTTCCTGTAACGGGCGAATTACCAGCATAAGATCGCCTCCCCGAGATCGACAGCTACAAACTTTGCCATTCCCAAGCTTGTCATAGCGGCGCGATCCTTACCCGGTCGCCCGCGGTACTGTTCAGCGCCTTCCAGGTCGAAACCGGAACCTTGAGTTTGTCGTCCAGAGTTTCGGCGACCGGTGTGAGAGTGCAGCGAAACTGCTCCCGCTCGCCAGCAGCGATCAGACAGGTTTCACCCACATCCTCATTACTGCCATGAAGCTCCTTGGGGTGGCTGGTCACCAGGGTTTTCAGGCTATCGGTGCGCCCCTCCAGCACCGGGCCGGCATCAAAAATGTCCAGAAAACTGCCCGGCTGGAATCCCTCCCGCTGAAGTAGCTCAAAATTGGGCACGGTTATCTGATGCGGCTGCCCCATCGCCTTCTGGGCAGCCTCACTCAGCAGCGTGACATAAATGGGATTCGGGGGCATGAGCTCGGCAATGAAAGTCTTGCTCAACTGACCGGAATACTGGTCTGCCGTTTCGAAATCCATATCAAAGAAATGCCGGCCAAGACTGTCCCAGAAGGGCACGCTGCCATCCTCCAACTGCACCCCCTGGATTTCCACCGCCATCCGCGAGGTAAACCATTCCCGATGATCTGCAATAAACAGAATCCGGGCACGGGATAGTAATTCGAACGCGTCGGTATTCTGGAGTTCGGGCCGTATGGAGAACGAGCACAATAGCGAGACATCGGTCAGCGAGTGAGAGGGGTAAAGCACCTCCACCCGGCGCGACACCCCCAGCTCATGAGAGGCATGGATCAGGGCATCCCGACGGTAACTGTAGAAGGGCTGGCCATTGCCGGCGCGGGCATCAATGCCGGCGGTGCCAGCAATGTCTCCGGTCTCGGTGTTTTCCAGCACGAACAGAAACCTGGGCGGATCGTCTTCGGCGCTGATCCTGCCGGCAAAAGACGCCAGGGATTGCTCGATCTTGTAGGCCAGGGCATCGCCCTGCTTTGGCAGAGTGGAAGAAAGACGGGCACACTGGGTGCCCGCCATGGCCAGAATCTGGTCCAGATCATCCGGCCGAGCCGGACGTACCAGCCACATAAAATCTCCTTAGGCCGCCAGTTTTTTCACCGCCGCTTCGAAACGTTCTAGGGCTTCGTCAATGTCCGATTCGGGGATAATCAGGGACGGCGCCAGACGAATCACATTCGCACCGGCGACGAGTACCATCACGCCCTCTTCCAGGCCGGCATTCAGAAAATCCTTGGCCTTGCCCTGCCATTTTTCGGTCAGCACACAACCGAGCAGCAGACCGGCGCCACGAACCTCACTGAACACACCGTAGCGCTCACCAATATTCATCATACCCTTGCGGAGTTTGTCGGAACGGGCTTTCACGCCCTTGAGAATCTCCGGCTGGCTGACGGTGTCCACCACCCTCTGGGCCACGGCGCAGGCCAGTGCGTTACCTCCGTAGGTGCTGCCATGGGTCCCCACACCCAGACTGGCGGCAACCTTGGCCGTCGTCAGCATGGCCGCTACCGGAAAGCCACCGCCAAGCCCCTTGGCACTGGAGAGAATGTCCGGCACCACGTCGTACATCTGATAAGCGTAGAAGTGGCCACTTCTGCCCACACCAGACTGCACCTCATCAAACACCAGCAACGCGTCATTTTCATCACAAAGCTCGCGAAGCCCCCGGAGGAACGCCTGGTCACCGGGCATGACGCCGCCTTCACCCTGAATGGGCTCCACCACCACGGCGCAGGTTTTGTCTTTGGAGATCAGCTTCTTCACCGATTCCAGATCGTTGAACTCGGCGTGATGAATACCGCCAGGCGCAGGCTCGAAGCCTTCCAGGTATTTTGGCTGGCCACCTACGCTCACGGTGAACAGGGTTCGCCCGTGGAATGAGTTCTTGAACGAGATGATCTCGTTCTTGTCTTTGCCATGGTGTTCCCAGGCATAGCGACGAGCCAGTTTGAAGGCCGCCTCGTTGGCCTCGGCACCGGAATTGGCGAAAAACACGCGCTCGGCGAAGGTGAGGTCACACAAAGTCTTTGCCAGACGCAGGGCCGGCTCATTGGTCATCACGTTGGACAGGTGCCAGATTTTCTCGGCCTGATCGTGCAACGCACCCACCAGTCCGGGATGGGAATGGCCCAGGCAGGTCACTGCAATGCCGCCCTGGAGATCAATGAACTCGCGGCCTTCCTGATCCCAGATCCGTGAGCCCTCTCCTCGCACCGGAATAATGGAACCGGGAGCGTAGTTGGGCACCATGACTTCATCGAACAGTTCGCGGCTGACGGGGTCTTTATTCATAAATCTCTCTCGGGAAAGCGGCTAAGCACATAAAAATAGTTGAGTGACCACACCAGACAAGTAAGTAGGTGTGCGGACTCTTGCACCATAATACGCCACTCACGGCATAAGAACATCCGGTTCCCCGATGGCCGGCAATTCAATCACCCTGTGCGGTATGCTCCCAGCCTTGGTCCTGTCCAACAGCGTGCCGATCAAAAGCTTGTAGGAGTCCAGATCAAAGGTGACCGCCTGGCCGCGGAGAGAAAGATCCTGCAGCTCGTTTTCGTCATGCAGGGTGGCCAAGTGCATCCAGTTATAAACCACCAGGATATCGGTGCGGCCGGTTCGCGCATTGCGCTCGACAATCCCAACCGGGCCTTTCCAGGGCCAGGTTTTCAGCCGCAGGCTGTGAAAAGCAATCTGTACCCTGAGATTGTAGCGCTCGACATTCTCGAGCTCTTCGCAGGCGCCCTTGCAGCGCCCCAGTGAACGCTGAAAACATGGCCCTTCGTTTTCAGGCTCCAGCCCGAGCAGTCGATTGCACAGCTCGTTCTTGGCCGCGATGCCGCTCAAGGCGCGCTCGGCATCCCGTTTGCTGCGGAACAAACCGAAATAATCCCCCAACCGATGCGGCTCGATCTCACGAACCAGCCGCGCCTGCAGGTACCCCGCCTCGTTTTTCGAAAGCTCGATGCTCACCAGATTCTTGGCGGCCCGGGACCGACGATTGAACAGGGGCTTCAGCGTCTTGATCTGTTTGAGTTCGAGAAGAAGCGCTCCAAGCTCCCCAGCCGTTTCTGTGCATTCGACGCGACGGAGGCTCTCGGACATCCGCACACCCCGGGACGAGTTATGATCGCCGGAAAAGTGCGATGCCACCCGCTGGGCAATGTTCGTGCTCTTGCCCACATATAAAAGCACATCGTTCTCACCGTAGAAGCGATACACCCCCGGCCCCCGAGGCAGACCCTGAAGGATATCCGTTGGTAGATGGGAGGGAATACTCGGCCGTTGCAGCAGCTCCCGCAGGGCACTTTCGAATCTCTCATCCCCCTTCTCTGCACGGGCATGCTCGAAGAACGACAGCATGGCCGAGACATCCCCCATGGCCCGATGCCGCTGAACCTGGGCAAGACCATGACGGGCTATCAGAGCATCCATGTTGTGACGCCGGAATTCCGGGTAGAGCCTTCGGGAAAGCTTCACCGTACAGAGCACCTTCGCCGAGAAAAGACGCTCCAATCTGCGAAACTCGGATTTTATGAAACCGTAATCAAAGCGGGCATTGTGAGCGACAAACACCTTGTCCTTGAGCTGTTCCTCCAGCTCGTCCGCTACATCTGCAAACAGCGGCGCATCCGCCACCATGTCATTGGAGATGCCGGTAAAGTTCTCGATAAACGGGGAAATCCGCGTCTCGGGATTCAGCAGCGTCTGCCACTCGCCCACAACCTCGCCGGCCCGCCAGAACCGGATACCAATCTCGGTAATCCGGTCCCGGGCTGAATTGCCGCCAGTGGTTTCAATATCAAGAAACGCGAACGTGGCTGACTCAATAACTGTACTTTCGGACGTCATGGAACAACTTTACGCCTCGTTGGCAACTGCAGATGCCTGTATATGAACGAAAAGCTGTTATAGACATTCGTCTAATTTCTGCAGGAGTTTATTTGAATTGTCACGAATTCGACTAACTACCTTGTTTTTGGGTCTAACAAAAATAATGTGTGGAGACAACAACGATGCAAAGCAACAAACTGAGATTGGCAATTCGTGTCGTGCGACTGCAGCAACTGCAGTTTTTGGTGTGGCTGGCGCGATAGCATTGAACACTGATGACTACAAGACAAATCTTTACGATTTCGCTCGCGTGGTTGCGGCTTAGATATCGACGAGGACATCTCTAATGGTGGCCGCGCCTGCGCCACGCTTATGGCGAGTACAACAACGTCAGAATCGGTCGGTACTGGTCCAACTATAACTCCTGGCTTGGCAACACACCCAACGTGGACTTCGATGGCGTTCCAGGTACTGCGGGCGCACAAAACCGGACCGAACAAATGACCTACATGAACGGCCCCCTCTCCTTCTCTCTGGAGAATCCAATCGACTACGGTGGAGTAGTCGGCGCTCCTGCTAAGGCTGGCACTCCCGCACTGACTGCGAAGTTCGAAGATTCACAGGGTGGATTTTCTTACGCTGCAGCCGTCATGGCCAAGCAAACAAGTTACGACACAGGCACAGCCGATGATTCATCCATCGGTTACGCGGCATTCCTGGCCGGTAAAATTGCCATTACCGACATAATCTCCATTCAGGGCGCGATAAACTTTGCAGATGGTGCCAGCGCCTATGTATATCGTTCGGGCAGCAACTTTGCTGGTGCGGATGCTTACGTAGACGCCAATGGCGACGCAAATCGCCTCATGTACATCGCGCAGTACAACTTCTAATCCTTGCGTTAGAAGTTAGTTAACTCAGCAGAGACCCCGGCTCCGGCCGGGGTTTTTGTTTGGGTGGGATTTAGAACGGACCGCTATGCATGTTGGTGGCTCCCAGAGCCAGTAACCAACAATGCCCGGAAGACCACTGGCCAACCCGAGGTAGCGATATGCGCGTGCAGAAAAGCGATCAGGCAAGAGCCAGAACGGCAAAGGCCGGTGCGGCTTTTCGGAACTGTAGAGGGCCAGGGATGGCCCGAAACAAGCGCACATGGATGTGCTTGTAGCGTGTTCTGAAAAGCCGCACCGGCCTTTTTCGCGCCACCCAACGCTCAGGCTGGGCGGCAACTTCACATCAAAGCAGAAGGGTACGAATGTCCCCAAGAAGCTGACTCAGCACCGTGGTAAACCGGGCAGCATCAGCCCCATTCACCGCACGGTGATCGTAAGACAGCGACAGCGGCAGCATCAGGCGGGGCTGGAACTCCTTGCCGTCCCAAACCGGCTTCATCGCCGCTTTGGACACCCCAAGGATCGCCACCTCCGGCGTATTCACGATCGGCGTAAATGCCGTGCCGCCAATACCACCGAGACTCGTGATGGTAAAACAGGCACCCTGCATTTCTGCCGGCTTCAGCTGCTTGTCCCGGGCCTTCTGGGCAAGCTCGGCGCTTTCCGCCGCCAGCTCCCACAGGCCCTTCTTGTCTACATCCCGGATCACCGGCACCATCAGTCCGTGAGGCGTATCCACAGCAATTCCGATGTGAATGTAGCTCTTGCGAACCACCTCCTTGCGCTCCATGTCCAGGGACACGTTGAACTGGGGCAGTTCCGCCAGTGCCGTGGCACAGGCCTTCAGCAGGAACGGCAGCGGCGTCATCTTCACGCCCTTTTTCTCGCCGGCCGCTTTCTGGGCCTTGCGGAAATCCTCCATATCGGTGATATCCGCATCCTCGAACTGGGTTACGTGAGGCACGTTCAGCCAGCTGCGCTGCATGTTATTGGCCGTGGCGAACATCATCCGCGACATGGCCTCACGCTTCACTTCACCGAACTGGCTGAAGTCCGGCAGCTTGACACCCGGAATACCAGAACCGGTAGCAACACCAGTACCCTGTTGAGCCTGCTTGAGCTGGCTCTTCACATAGGCATGGACATCGTCCTTGGTAATCCGGCTCTTCGGGCCTGAGCCCTTGATTCGCGTCAGATCGGCACCCAGCTCACGGGCCAGCTTGCGCACGGCCGGGCCAGCATGGACCTTGGCGCCAGGCGACGGAGGCTCATAAGTGGCACCCTGTGGCTCAGGCGCAGACTCTGCTTCCTGTTTCGGCTTCTCCTCGGACTTGGGCTCAGGCTTCTCTTCCTTCGCCGGCTCCTCAGACGCGGGCTCCGAGGCCTCTTCCTCTTCGCCACCACCTTCCTGAACCGTCATCTCCAACAGTTCATCGCCCTCGGAGAGCTTGTCGCCCTCGGATACCAGGATCTTGCCCACCTTGCCCGCATAGGGCGAAGGAATCTCCATGGTGGCCTTGTCCGATTCCACTGTTACCAGGGGATCGTCGGCCTCAATGGTATCGCCTTCAGCAACGTTGATTTCTATTACCGGAACATTGTCGAAACCATCCAGCGCAGGAACCTTGACGGTCTCTTTGCGGGAGCCACCAGAAGCCTTCTTCGGAGCTGGCTTGCTCTCTTCGGACTTCTCTTCCTGCTTTGCTTCTTCCTTTTCCTCGGCCTTTTCCTCGGGCTCGTCGCTGCCGGCATCGTCAGAGCCACCGGCGCTGGCTTCCATCATGCCAACAACATCACCTTCCTTTACCTTGTCACCCACCTTTACGGTGATCTTGGTGATCTTGCCGGCACCGGGTGACGGCAGTTCTACCGAGGCTTTGTCTGACTCGACGGTCAGAATCGGATCTTCTTCCTCAACCGAATCCCCTGCGCTGACAATGATTTCGATAACCTCGACCTCATCCGCACCGCCGAGATCCGGAACCTTGATTTCCTGTTCACTCATGGCGGACTCCTTAGCTCAGCACCGGGTTCGTTTTGTTGCGATCGATTCCGTACTTGCGCATGGCTTCGAGAACCACATCGTTCTTCACCTCGCCATCCTGAGCCAGGGCTGACAGCGCGGTGACAGTTACGTAGTAACGGTCCACCTCAAAGAAGCTGCGCAGCTTTTCCCGGGTGTCGCTACGACCAAAGCCGTCGGTACCCAGGGTCAGGTAGGTTTTGGGGATGAACGCCCGGAGCTGCTCGGAGTGCAGCTTGATGTA
>MDTA01117100.1_pt1 | contig 32349 bp, 25 predicted proteins | sample 811151 | NCBI WGS metagenome assembly MDTA01 (sample SAMN05326648, study PRJNA326480) | marine metagenome | isolation source: seawater | place: Indian Ocean: South | collected 2010
CTTTTTAAAGAGCGTTTGAGCTGTTGCTCAATCAAGGCCGCGTATTCTACATCGTTCCGCTGCCTTGTCAACCGTTTATTTGAAGAATTTTAAAACTCGTTTTCTTCAATACTTTCAAACAGTTGCATCGCTTCGGAAGACCGCCGTGAGTGGCTTGTCCCTCAGAAGTGGTGCGCATTCTACAGGCGTCAGGAAAACTGTCAACGAGGTTTTTGAATTAATTTCTAGCGGTTTCGGTTTCCACGTAGTGAGCTGATCAACAATCGATCACTTTGATCAATCCTTAGACCAAAATCAGCCCCTGGCAAAGGGAATCAACCCTCGAACGCCGTTCCATTTCCAGCGCAATGCCAGCAAACCCACGATGACCAGGCCGTAAGCGACCATTTCGCCAACATCGCTTCTTGCCTGCCAAATAAAATGGACCCAGGCAGCGATGGCGATCAGGTAGATCAGCTTGTGCAGCGGCTTCCAGCTTTTACCCAGCCGCTTCACCATCCCCCTGGTTGAGGTCACAGCCAGAGGCACGAGCATAAGGAAGGAAAGTGCGCCCGCAACAATATAGGGCCGCTTGGTGAACGTAGCCCAAAGATCACTCCAACCAAGTATGAACTGCAAAAATGCAAACACATGTAGTACGGCATAGAAGAATGCAAACAGGCCGAGCATTCGGCGAACCCGGATCCAGCCTGCCCAACCAGTCCAGCGCTTGAGCGGAGTCATCGCCAAAGTGACGATTAACAACTGAAACGCCGCAAGGCCGAGTGACTCCGTCACCTCCTGGCCCGGGTCAGGCCCCAGAGATTGCGTTGCGATGTTGATGGCCAATATCAGTAGTGGAGCGCAGGCAAGAAAGGCTGCAAGAAGGCGAAAAGCCAAGACAAAGCCAAGTCGATCCACTATTCGCGGACGATTCATCAATAGAACTTGCTCAGGTCCATACCCTTGTACAGGTCGGCCACCTGCTCCCCATAACCATTGAACTTGACCGTCTCCATCCAGTTAGGCGAAAGCAGACCGGAAGGCAGTCTACGTTCACGCTTCTGACTCCACCTTGGATGGTCCACCTCCGGGTTAACGTTGGCATAGAATCCGTACTCCTGGGGCGCGAGCATTTCCCAGGTGGTTTTCGGGCGCTCCTCCTGGAAACGTATCTTGACGATCGACTTGATGCTCTTGAATCCGTATTTCCAGGGAACAACCAGCCGGATAGGCGCACCATTCTGATTGGGCATGGTTTTGCCATAAAGCCCGACCGCCAGGAAGCTTAACTCGTTCATGGCCTCATCCATCCTCAAGCCCTCCTGGTAGGGCCAGTCGATGGTGCTGAACAATGAGCGCTGCCCCCGCATCTGATCCGGATCATACAGGGTCTCGAAATAGACGTATTTCGCTCGGGAATTGGGTTCAAGCCGTTTTATAACGTCGGCGAGTGGAATGCCAATCCAGGGAATAACCATGGACCAGGCCTCGACACAACGCAGGCGATACACCCGCTCCTGGTACTCATGAGGTTTTAGCAGGTCTTCCAAGGCATATTTACCGGGCCGCCCACATTCACCTTCAACCACTATGGACCAGGGATCGACGCTCATTTCGTCGGCGTACTTGGCCGGATCGCCTTTTCCGGTGCCAAATTCGTAGAAGTTGTTATAGCGGGTCACATCCTCGAACGGTGTTTTCTCCTCGTCGGTAGAAAAGCCGGGCATTGCAACGTAGTCCAGCGCCTCCCCAGGCACCGGCAGCTTCGCTGCGGATAAAAGGCCCGGCACTGAAAGGCCCGCGGCGACGGCCGCAGCTCCAGACATGAATTTCCTTCGATTGAGATAAACAGCTTCGGGGGTAACTTCTGAGTGGGGCAACACCCAGGATGGGCGATTCTTGATAAACATGCAAAGTCTCCGTCAGGGCGTCAGCCAGCTAAGGCGTTGACCGGAGACTGTGGTGAAAATTCCCGGGCCTCGATGAGAAGGCCCGGGCAGCAAGAACTCAGTCAGCGGCGCCTGAAGCTTTCCGGGGCTTGCCACGGAACAGCGCACGAACAGGGCCGGACAACGCGTATATCAGAAATCCAGTAAAGAGTACGGTAGCCGGATCCAGCGCGATCACTACAAACACCAGAACCACAAGCAGAATAGCAGCAAAAGGCACCCGACCACGCAGATCCAGATCCTTGAAACTGCGATAGAGAATATTGCTGACCATCAGCACGCCCGTACCTGCAACCACCACCATGGTTAGCAACGTGAGCCAGGCAGCGGGCTCAAAGAGATGGAAGCACCAGACCAGGCCAGCAACGCACGCTGCGGCTGCGGGGCTGGGCAACCCAACAAAGAACTTCTTGTCAACTGAACCAATCTGGGTGTTGAAGCGGGCCAGACGAAGTGCAGCGCCAGCCACGTAGATAAAAGTAACGGCCCAACCGACCTTATCAAAGGCGTTCAGCGACCAGAAGAAGGCAACAAGACCAGGGGCAACACCAAAGGCCACCATGTCGGCCAGGCTGTCGTACTCTTCTCCGAATTTGCTTTGGGTGTTGGTCATCCGGGCAACACGGCCATCCAGTCCATCCAGAATCATGGAGACAAAAATGGCAATCGCGGCGTTATCAAACACGCCGTTTGCGGCAGAGACTATGGCGTAGAAACCTGAAAACAGCGAAGCCGTTGTAAGAGCATTGGGGAGCAGATAGATACCTTTTCGGCGAACCGGTGCGCCCTCAACCAGCTCTTCTTCAACCACTTCCCCGGCCTCAACTTCGTAGTCCGGGTTCTGCTTGCCGTCGGCGGTTTTTCTTTCTTCAGTCATTTCCATTACTCCGGAAAGCGTTTGGGCGGAGTATATACGAAAAACGCGGCCTCACGGGCCGCGTTTTTCAAAACCAGGCGGAATTCCGCTTAGTTTTTGTCCTTATCCACGATCTTGTTCGCGGAGATCCACGGCATCATACCGCGCAGCTTCTCACCAACCACTTCGATATCGTGGGCAGCGTTCTGGCGGCGACGTGCAGTCATGGACGGGTAGTTCAGAGCGCCTTCAGAGATGAACATCTTGGCATACTCGCCGCTCTGGATACGCTTCAGCGCGTTGCGCATGGCTTCGCGAGACTGCTCGTTGATGATTTCCGGACCAGTCACGTACTCACCATACTCCGCATTGTTGGAGATGGAGTAGTTCATGTTGGCAATGCCACCTTCGTACATCAGGTCTACGATCAGCTTCAGCTCGTGCAGACACTCGAAATAGGCCATTTCCGGTGCGTAACCGGCTTCAACCAGAGTTTCAAAACCGGCCTTGACCAGCTCCACCGTGCCGCCACACAGAACAGCTTGCTCACCGAACAGATCGGTTTCAGTCTCGTCTTTAAAGCTGGTTTCGATGATGCCAGTACGACCTCCACCGATACCGCTGGCGTAAGAGAGGGCCAGATTCTTGGCATTGCCGGAGGCATCCTGGAAGATGGCGATCAGATCGGGAATACCGCCGCCGTTGGCGAATTCAGTGCGAACTGTGTGACCCGGCGCCTTTGGAGCAACCATGATTACGTCCAGATCCTTGCGCGGAACGATCTGGTTGTAGTGGATCGCAAAGCCGTGGGCGAATGCCAGAGTGGCGCCTTGCTGCAGATTCGGCTCGATTTCAGCCTTGTACAGCTGAGCCTGGTACTCGTCCGGGGTCAGAACCATTACAACGTCAGCCGCGGCAACCGCAGACGGCACGTCGCTGGTCTTCAGGCCATAGGCTTCGGCTTTGGCGATGGAGGAGGAACCCGGGCGCAGACCCACGGTTACGTCAACGCCAGACTCGTTCAGGTTGCACGCGTGTGCGTGGCCCTGGGAACCGAAGCCGATGATGGCAACTTTCTTGCCTTGGATGATGGAAAGATCACAATCCTTATCGTAATAAACCTGCATGAGAAACCTCTGTTATTTGTGATGGCCACGAGGGGCCATAATGTTCAAAACGTGTTTGAAATTCTTAAAGGCTGAGCACCTTCTCGCCTCGGGCGATACCGGATACACCGCTGCGGACTACTTCAAGAACGCCCGACGTGCCAACGGCCTGAATGAAGCCGTCCAGCTTTTCGCTGTCACCTGCCAGCTGGACCGTGTAGACCGAGCTGGTCACATCCACAATCTGGCCACGGAAAATGTCTACCGTGCGTTTGATCTCGGCACGCTGGGAACCAGTGGCCTTCAGTTTGACCAGCATCAGCTCACGCTCGATGTGGGCACCTTCGGTCAGATCCACCAGCTTGACGACTTCGATCAGCTTGTTCAGTTGCTTGGTGATCTGTTCGATCACCTTGTCAGAACCCGTCGTGGTCACGGTAAGACGGGACAAAGTCTCGTCCTCGGTTGGCGCCACGGTGAGCGTTTCAATGTTGTAGTTGCGCTGGGAAAACAGACCAACAACACGTGACAGGGCGCCGGGCTCGTTTTCAAGCAAAACAGAAATGATTCGACGCATGATCAGACCCTCTCCGTCTTGCTAAGCCACATATCCTTCATGGAGCCCCGGGCAACCTGCATCGGATACACGTGCTCAAAGCGGTCCACGTAGATATCCACGAACACCAGATCGTCCTTCATTGCCAGTACTTCTTTCAGCTTGGTCTCCAGATCTTCTTTCTTCTCAATCCGGACACCCTTGTGTCCATAGGCTTCCGCCAGCTTGATGAAATCTGGGAGTGATTCCATGTAGGACTCGGCATGACGGGACTCGTAGTTCATGTCCTGCCACTGCTTGACCATACCCAGCGCCTGGTTGTTCAGGTTGATGATCTTCACCGGCAGATTGTACTGCTTGCAGGTGGACAGCTCCTGAATGTTCATCTGGATACTACCCTCACCGGTAATGCACAGCACTTCATCGTCCGGATGGGTCAGCTTGACCCCCATGGCCGCCGGCAAACCAAAGCCCATGGTGCCGAGACCACCGGAATTGATCCAGCGGTTGGGCTTGTCAAACTTGTAATACTGGGCCGCAAACATCTGGTGCTGCCCTACATCGGAAGTCACGTACGCCTCGCCATTGGTCAGGCGACACAGCATTTCAATAACTTCCTGCGGCTTGATCACATCCGGGCTGGTCTCATAGCGCATGCCATGGAATGCCCGCCATTCGTCGATCTGCTTCCACCAGGAAGCGATGGCATTCGCATCGGGCTTTTCTTTGGCTTCCTTGACCAGCGACAGCATTTCCTTCAGCACGGCGTCTACCGGACCAACAATGGGCACATCCGCATCCACGGTCTTGGAAATCGAAGCCGGGTCGATGTCGATATGGATGATGCGCGCGCCCGGACAGAACTTCTCGGTGGCGTTGGTCACCCGATCATCAAAGCGAGCTCCTACGCAAAGAATCAGATCCGAGTGGTGCATGGCCATATTCGCTTCATAGGTGCCGTGCATGCCGAGCCAACCAAGATGCTGCTTGTCGCTGGCCGGGTAACAGCCAATCCCCATCAGGGTATTGGTGATCGGATATCCCAGCATCCGGACAAGCTCGGTCAACTGATCCGATGCCTTGCCCAGAATCACCCCACCACCTGCGTAGATAACCGGGCGCTTGGCCGCCAGCATCATGTCGACGGCTTTCTTGATCTGACCGGCATGGCCGCGAATAGCGGGGTTGTAGGACCGCAGTTTAACCTTCTTGGGGTACGCATACTCGTACCGCTCGTTCGGAGTGGTCATATCCTTGGGGATATCCACGACCACCGGGCCGGGACGGCCAGTGGCTGCAATGTAATAGGCCTTGCGGATGATTTCCGGGATTTCCTCGGGGTGCCGGACACTGAGGTTGTGCTTCACCACGGGTCGGGAGACACCCATCATATCGGTTTCCTGGAACGCGTCCTCACCGATGAGAGTGGATGCAACCTGGCCGCACAGAACCACCATGGGGATGGAATCCATGAATGCAGTGGCAATGCCGGTAATAGTGTTGGTGGCTCCAGGACCCGAGGTCACCAGTACGGTACCTGGTTTTCCGGTTGCGCGGGCATAACCGTCGGCCATATGGACCGCCGCCTGCTCGTGCCTGACCAGAATGTGCTTGACTTTGTCCTGCCTGAACAGCGCGTCATAAATATGAAGGGCTGCACCACCCGGATAGCCGTATACGTATTCGATGCCTTCGTCTTGAAGGGACCGGATCAACATATCGGCGCCAGACAATAACTCCACGATTTTCTACCCTCTTCTACGAGTGAATGAGCCGGGACAGATCCCGGTTGCCTGGATTCACGGTGTCCATGCTTCTTTTGAAAGCGGAACCGGCTGCTCCTCCACACCTTGTTAAGAGGTTGTCTCCTGGCCAGCCGCCCTCCTGAGGGTTGCGGAGAACGGCCAATCAACGGGTTGCACGTAAGCAACAACCATCCCGCGACGGATGCGCGGCGCGTTCAGTGTGGTAATTGATGGGGGATACTCGCTCGGGATTGCCTGCCGTATTGACCCCAGTCTTCAGGCAATCGGTAATTCTGACAGCGCGAAACTCCCTGTCAATAGCCGTTGCAGGTTTCTGTGCCTATACTGGCCGAAGGTCTGCCAATCTTGCTACAAATCCATACAAAGATTTGAACCAGACAGAAGAAAATCCGCAGTACCAGTGGCATGATATGGAATAATGAATTGAAAAAACGGGCCCGGTCTATCCAGGTTGTCTGCCTGCCCGGGAGCAGTGAACATATGCGAGTAGAGCCATGAACAGAAAAATCCTGACGCTGACCTTATTACTGGCTGTTGTACCCGGGGTAGCCATAAGCGCCTCTGTCTATAAATGGACCGATGAAAACGGAGTTACCCACTTTGGGGACCGGCAGCCGACTGGCTCTAAGGCCGAACGGGTCAATGTGCGCTCAGGCACTTCCACAGACGCATCCGGCAATCGACAGAGCCCTCAGGAGCGCCTTCAAAATCTGGAGGAACGCCAATCGGAGGAAGCGGAGCAGCGCCAAGAGTCCGCAGTTGAGCAAGCGCGCAGAAAACAGCGGGAGGCAAACTGCGCAACCGCGCGCTCCAATCTTGAGCTTATAGAACGCAACGCCCGCATTCGGATTGAAGAGAATGGTGAGCAGCGCTACCTGAGCCAAGAAGAGATTGCTGAGAAAAAAGCTGAAGCTTTGAGAATCGCTGAAGAAAATTGCGGGCCAGTTGAGAATAGCGACCAACAATAGCTCTATTAAGAAAGGGCCAGCAGACTTTTTGCTGGCCCTTTCTCGTGCTCAAGCTTTTTGGAAGCTCAGATGATGATCCTTCACCGTTCCCCGAATAATATCCCCCGGAACAAACTCTCCCTGTAGCAGTCGCTGGGCCAGCGGGTTTTCGATCATTCGCTGAATCGCCCGCTTCAAAGGCCGCGCACCGTAGACCGGGTCATAACCGACTTCTGCCAGTAGCTCCATCGCGGCGTCATCCAACTCGAGCCTCATATCCTGCTCTTTCAGGCGCTTGCTCAGCGATTCGATCTGAATGCGAGCAATACCCTGGATCTGGCTCTCCGCCAGCGGATGGAACACCACTACTTCATCCACGCGGTTGATAAACTCGGGGCGGAAATGGGTACCGACGACTTCCATCACCGCATTCTTCATCACCTCGTAGTTTTCTTCACCCGCCTTCTGCTGGATGATGTCCGAGCCGAGGTTTGAGGTCATTACAATGACCGTGTTCCGGAAGTCGACGGTTCTGCCCTGCCCGTCCGTCAGGCGGCCATCCTCGAGTACCTGCAGAAGGATGTTGAACACATCCGGATGGGCCTTCTCCACCTCATCCAGCAGCAACACAGAGTACGGCCGGCGACGAACCGCTTCGGTCAGGTAGCCACCCTCCTCATAGCCGACATAGCCCGGAGGCGCACCAATCAGGCGAGCGACTGAATGCTTCTCCATGAATTCTGACATGTCGATACGCACCATGGCTTCCTCGGTATCGAACAGAAAAGACGCCAGGGCCTTACACAGCTCGGTCTTGCCCACACCCGTCGGGCCAAGGAACAGAAAGGAACCATTGGGGCGGTTGGGGTCTGACAAGCCCGCACGGGAACGACGCACCGCGTTGGATACGGCCTCGACCGCTTCATCCTGGCCGATCACCCGGTCGTGCAGAGCTTCCTCCATGCGCATTAGCTTATCCCGCTCGCCTTCGAGCATCTTGGACACAGGAATACCGGTCCACTTGGAGACAATCTCGGCGATCTCCTCGTCGGTCACCCGGTTCCGGAGCAGCTTCATTTCCATCATCTCGGCCTGGCTGGCCATGTCCAGTTGGCGCTCCAGCTCAGGAATCTGGCCGTACTGGAGCTCGGACATCTTGCCAAGATCGCCCGCGCGACGGGCGTTCTCCAGATCGATCCGGGCCTGCTCCAGACGGCTCTTGATCTTCTGGGAACCATGCAGCGCGGCCTTTTCGGTATTCCAGACTTCTTCCAGATCGGCGTATTCGCGCTCGACACCGGTGATGACGTCGGACAGCTCCGACAGGCGCTTTTTCGAAGCGGCATCGGTCTCTTTTTTGAGAGCCTCGCGCTCGATTTTCAACTGAATCAGACGACGCTCGAGACGATCCAGGGCCTCGGGCTTGGAATCCATTTCCATCCGAATTTGGGAGGCGGCCTCGTCCACCAGGTCAATGGCCTTATCCGGTAACTGCCGGTCGGTGATGTACCGGTGAGACAGCTTGGCGGCAGCAATGATGGCGCCGTCTGTTACCTCAACCCCATGATGCACTTCATAACGCTCTTTCAGTCCCCGCAGGATGGCGATCGTATCTTCTTCGCCCGGCTCGCTGACCAGAACTTTCTGGAAGCGACGCTCCAAGGCAGCATCTTTCTCGATATTTTCACGGTATTCATCAAGGGTGGTCGCGCCCACACAATGCAGCTCGCCTCGAGCCAGGGCGGGCTTGAGCATGTTCCCGGCATCCATGGAACCTTCGGCCTTGCCGGCACCGACCATGGTATGGATCTCGTCGATAAACAGGATGATCTGACCTTCCTGTTTGGAAAGCTCGTTCAGGACCGCCTTCAGGCGCTCTTCGAACTCCCCTCGGAACTTGGCGCCGGCAATCAGGGCACCCATGTCGAGTGACAGGACTTTCTTGTCCTTGAGGCCATCGGGCACCTCGCCGTTGACGATCCGCTGGGCCAACCCTTCGACGATGGCAGTTTTACCAACGCCGGGCTCACCGATGAGGACCGGGTTGTTTTTCCGGCGGCGCTGCAATACCTGAATGGTGCGACGGATTTCATCATCGCGACCGATAACCGGATCCAGCTTGCCAGCTTCGGCCCGTTCGGTGAGATCAATGGTGTATTTGGACAGCGCCTGACGGTTTTCCTCGGCGCTGGCGTCGTTGACGGCTTCACCACCGCGAACTTCGTCGATGGCTTTTTCCAGGGCAGCTTTATCTACGCCCTGCTCCCGGAGTACCCGGCCAAGTGTGCCCCGGTCTTCCAGGGCAGCCAGCAACATCAGCTCGCTGGAGATGTACTGGTCTTTGCGCTTCTGTGCGAGTTTGTCGGCAATGTTGAACAGGCGGCCCATGTCATTGGACATGGAGACGTCGCCGGCTGATCCCTGTACTTCCGGCAGGTTCTCGATTTCACGGGCAATCGCCTGGCGAATGCGTCCGGGCTCTGCGCCGGCCTGTTTGAGCAGTGGTTTGATGGCGCTGCCTTCCTGGTCGAGCAGTGCCTGCAGCAGGTGAACCGGCTCAATGAAGTTGTGATCTTTCCCGACCGCTATAGATTGTGCGTCCGCGAGGGCGGTCTGCAGCTTGCTGGTCAGCTTGTCGATTCTCATGTGTACTTTCCCCAAATTTCTGCGAATACCAAGGTGCCATCGGTGGCGGATATTCGATTGCTTTGACAGTTAATGTAGGGGCAAGTAGGGGGACTTCAAGCGGGGGCTCGGTGTATTCGTCAGAAAATTGACGGCTGTCAGATTTCACTGCGGTGCAAGCCTGAGGCGGGAATGGCTCTCCAGAACGCGCCGTGAATACGTCCGTGTAGGCTTGGCTGCAGCATCCATGCTGCAGACAGTTCTGGAGAGCCATTCCCGCCCCAGGCCCAAGCTTTGGTAATAACGCAAAGATGACCGATCAATTAACTATTAATGGTTAATTCAACCAAATCAACGTAGCCATCCGGCCTGTCTGGCCATCCCGGCGGAAAGAAAAAAACCGATCCGAGTCCTGAACGGTACACAGGCCACCACCAGTCACGCTGGATACGCCGAGATGATTTAACCTCAGGGTGGCAAGTGCATAGATATCTGCCATGAAATGCCCAGCACGAGCGCCTTTGGCCTTGAAAGCGCGGGCCGATTTCGGGTCATGTTCGAGGAAGGCGTCACGCACTTCCGGGCCAACCTCGAAGCTGTCCGGACCGATGGCCGGGCCGAGCCAGGCTTGCAGGGTTTCGGGAGCAGCGGCCATGGCGCTCACCAGATTCTCGATAACGCCACCACACAGGCTTCGCCATCCGCAGTGGGCGGCGCCGACGACGGTTCCTTCGCTGTCGGAAAGAACAACGGGCAGGCAGTCGGCGGTGAGGATGGCGCAGGCGATGCCTGGATGACGGGTGTAGCTGGCGTCGGCCTTGGCGCTTTGTCCGACGTTATCCGGGGTCAGTTCGACGACATCAGTACCGTGCACCTGATTGAGCCAGCCGATCCGCTCGCTTGTCAGGTCTGCGGATTCGGCGAGTCTCAATCGATTCTGTTGCACATTGTCAGGGTTGTCTTCAACGTGGCTACCAAGGTTAAGACTGTCCCAGGGTCGCCCGCTAACGCCGCCGGCGCGGGTTGTGCTGAGGGCCCGCACTCTGTCGGGCGCGGACCAGTCAGGCTTCAGGGCGTCACCTTCAATAGTCACGCGCTTCCAGCTCCCGGGCGTGTTTGCGCAGGGCCTCGATCAAGGCAACCATGTCTTCAGGCAGGGGCACCTCCCAGGTCAGGATTTCACCGGTTTCCGGGTGTTCCAGGGTCAGTTGCCGGGCGTGGAGAGCCTGGCGATGGAAAGCAGAGAGGGCCTCTCGAAGCTCTTCGGTGGTCCCCTTGGGCAGCCTCAGCCGGCCACCATAGAGAGGGTCTCCGACCAGCGGGTGTTTTACATGGGCCATATGAACGCGGATTTGGTGGGTTCGGCCGCTTTCGAGTTTGCAGCGGACGTGGGTGTGGGCGGCAAAGCGCTCCACCAGACGATAGTGGGTGACCGCCGGCTTGCCAGAGGCGACGACCGCCATTTTCTTGCGTTCCCGCGGGTGTCGGCCAATGGGTGCGTCAACCGTTGCACCTCCGGTGAGGGTACCAACGACGACGGCTTCATACTCGCGGCCCATGGTCCGGGTTTGTAACTGATCAACCAAGGATGTGTGCGCAATCAGGCTTCGAGCGACAACCATGATGCCGGAGGTGTCTTTGTCGAGTCGGTGAACGATGCCCGCTCTGGGTAGATTCTCGACTTCCGGTGCGTAATTCAACAGGGCGTTAACCAGGGTTCCATCGGCGTGGCCGGCAGCCGGGTGCACCACAAGGCCCGCGGGCTTGTTGATGACCAACAAGTGCTCGTCCTCATGGACGATATCGAGGGATATTTCCTCGGCCTGCCAGCTCACCTGAGCTTCAGGCTCGGCATCCAGCTCCAGGCGATCGTCCAGCATCACTTTATCGCGAGGCTTTCGCGCCTCACCATTCACCGTCAAAGCACCACTCTTGATCCAGGACTGCAGGCGGGAACGGGAGTGTTCGGGCATCAGTTCTGCCGCAGCCTGATCCAGGCGCCGATCACTCAATTCCGGCGGCACAACAAAGCTGGCAAGGATTCGTTTTTCAGATGACATTAAGCCCCCAGGGCCTGTGTGTGTTACGTTTCGGTCAGGTTTTTTGAAACAACGGGGATTGCTCTGCACATGGAGTCACTTCCCCGCTACAATGACTGCCCTTGAATTAATCGACATTATACGGGATTCCGGAATGAGATCAGGTCTTCGTTTGCTGCTACTTTCCACACTGGTTGTTCTGGTCAGTGCATGCGCGTCCAACAAGCAGGAAGAAGTGCTTCCGGAGAAGACCTACTATGAAAACGCCCGACAGGCCATGAGCTCTGGCAATTTCAATGAGGCCGAGCAAAACCTGGATGCTCTGGAAACCTACTATCCCTTTGGCCGGTATGCAGAACAGGCCCAGCTTGACCTGATCTATGCTCGCTACCAGAACCTGGACCTTGAAGGCTCCCGCGCGGCCGCAGATCGGTTTCTGCGCCTCAATCCTCAAAGCGACCACGCAGACTACGCGCTCTACATGCGCGGCCTCGCCTCCTATAATCTGGATATCGGGCTCGCGGCGCGCTACTTCCCGATCGACGTAGCGGCCCGGGATCCGGGCGAGCAGTTGCAGTCATTCCGGGACTTTTCCGAGCTGCTGAACCGCTATCCGGACAGTCAGTACGTCGCGGATGCCCGCCAGCGAATGATCGCGGTACGCAATCGCATGGCCGAGCTGGAGCTCTACGCAGCGCGTTACTACGTCAAACGTCAGGCCTACGTAGCTGCCAACAACCGGGCGCGGTACATCATCGAGAACTACCCGACCGCCACTGTAACCGAAGAGGCACTGATTATCCTTGCAGAAACCTTTCGCTTCCTGGAACTGAAAAAAGGGTCACAGGACGCGATCGCCATGCTCCGCACCAATTTCCCGGAAAGTGAAGCGTTCAATGACGCCGGTGAGTTTGAGGTCGACCTGCTGGAAGGGGAAAACCGCTCACTGACTAACGTTGTCACCTTTGGTTTGATGGGCGACGAATAAGAGCTGAAATCGGGCTCAGTTGAAATGCTCAACTGACCCCGATATCTGTTGACTACTTACCACTCTTCCAACCGTTAGTTATCGGATACCGCCGGTCCTTACCAAACCCTCGCTCGGTAATCCGGACACCAATCGGCGCCTGCCGACGCTTGTATTCGTTGACATCCACCAGACGTATCACCCGTTCAACGTCAACCCTATCAAAGCCTTCGGCAACGATCGCATCAGCGCTGAAATCCCTCTCGACATACAGATTCAGAATCTGATCAAGCACGTCGTAACCGGGCAGGCTGTCCTCATCTTTCTGATCTGGCGCGAGCTCTGCCGACGGCGGGCGGGTGATTACACGCTCAGGGATCACTTCTCCCTCCGAAAGCGTATTGCGGTACTTGGCCAGGCGGAATACCAGGGTTTTGGGCACGTCCTTGAGGACGTCAAAGCCGCCAGCCATATCCCCGTACAGGGTTGAGTAACCCACCGCCATCTCGCTCTTGTTCCCGGTGGTCAGCACCAGCGACCCGAACTTGTTGGACAGGGACATCAGCAAAACACCGCGCAGACGCGCCTGCAGGTTTTCCTCAGTTGTGTCGGGCTTGGTGCCCTCGAAAGGCGCTGCCAAAGATTCCATGAAGGCGTCGTACATCGGCTCAATCGAGAACACATCGTACTGTACACCCAGCGTAACCGCCTCGGCCTCAGCATCCTCAAGGCTCATACTGGAGGTGTAGCGGAACGGCATCATCACCGCGCGGACCCGATCCTTGCCCAGAGCATCCACTGCCACAGCCAGAGTCACTGCCGAGTCGATGCCTCCTGATAGCCCCAGAACCACGGATTTGAATCCGTTTTTGTTGACGTAATCCCGAACACCGGTCACCAAAGCGCTGTAGACATTGGCCTCAAGCGAAGGCTCTTCCGGCAAGGGCTGGGATACTGGCTGACAATGGTGCTCGCATAGGAAGTCGACCGGATAAAGGCCTTCGCCAAACTGCGGAGCTTCTGCAGTGAGCACACCGGAATGGTCGAACACCATGGAGCCACCGTCAAAAACCAGCTCGTCCTGGCCGCCCACCAGGTTCACGTACACGATACTGACCAGGTTCTCCCGGGACTTCCGCTCCAGCAATGCCTTCCTGCGCGCCTGTTTGTCGATGTCATAGGGCGAGGCATTCAGGTTCAGGATAAGGCGGGCGCCTGCAGCGGCGCAGTCCTCCACCGGCCCTTCTTTCCAGAGATCTTCACATACAGTAATTCCTACCGGAACGCCCCGGATATCCAGAGTCAGGACATCCCGACCCTCGGCGAAGTAACGCTTCTCGTCGAACACCTGATAGTTGGGCGGGAAACGTTTGAAGTACCGACCGGTGATTTCGCCTCCATCAATGACCACCGCTGCGTTGTACAGCAGCGCGCCATGGCGAAGAGGAGCACCGATAACAATCACCGGATCCAGCTTTTCCGCCTGCAGTCTTTCCAACGCTTCGTTGACCCGGACTTCCAGGCTCGGGCGCAATAGCAGATCCTCCGGCGGATAGCCGGTCAGGCAAAGCTCGGGAAAAACCACAATGTCCGCCTGATACTCGGACGATGCCCGACGGGCAGCCTCAAGGATAAGCTCGGTGTTGCCGGGTATATCGCCCACCAGAAAATCCAGTTGGGCCATCACCACCCGCAGTTTTCTGGCTGACGCCCCGGTCGCTGCCTGGTTTCCGGACACGGACATAAATCGGCTCCTGTAACTCATTGCCATGAAAAGGCTATTATAACCCCGCATAGGCATGGATTTCTTCCGATCAACAGCGGATCCCTGTAACTCATGGCAGCAGATACACCAGCACAGTCGGCCGAAACGCTCGGCAAGCCCCCTTCAACACCATCCGGCGTACAGCAAGCAAAGCTGTTCAGAATCTACAACCACTACCGCCTGGTGGTGAGCCTGATGCTGGTGGCTCTGTTGTTCGTGGATCCTGTCAACTTCGACATGCGCTTCCGGTTTCTGGATTACTATCAGGCAGGGGTCTCCGCTTACCTGGGCCTGAATGCCTTCATTGCCCTGCTTCTGGTGGCCGGCTTTCACCCTAGTCAGCGTCATATAACGCTTTCGATCCTGCTTGATATTCTCATCATGCATGGCCTGCTGCTCGCCAGCACAGGCATTACCAACGGCCTGGCCAATCTGGTGATAGTATCCGTGGCAGCGGGCAACATCCTGACTCCAAGCCGCATGGGCACGTTCTACGCGGCTCTGGCCGCAATCTGCTCCCTGGGAATCTCAGGTTGGGCCGTTCTGGCGCTGGGCGAGTCCGCCGACGATATTGTCAGGGCCGGCTCCCTCGGCATCCTTTATTTTGCGGCGGCTTTCGTCCTGCAAAGTATCTCCCTCCGCATGATGCGCAGCGAAGCTCTGGCCAGCAGCCGTGCCCGCAGCATTGCCGAATTGGAGCAAATCAACCAGCAGATTATCCAGCGCATGCGTACCGGCATACTCGTACTGGACCGTTTCGGCCAGATCCGCGTTGCCAACGCTGCTGCCGAAGAACTTCTATACGGGGCACCCAAAACCTCGGTACCGATTAACCAGCGGGCAAACGTGTTACCCAAACCCCTCAAGCAGGGTCTGGATGCATGGCTCAAGGACCCTACACAGCGGATTGAGCCGTTCCAGCCCTCACCAACCTCGCCTCTTTTGCAGGTCAACTTTACCCAACTGGACCAGGAGCGAGGCGACCAGATCCTCGTTTTTATCGAGGACATGAGCAAAGTTACCCAACAGGCCCAGCAGATGAAACTGGCATCGCTGGGCCGACTCACGGCCGGCATCGCCCATGAAATCCGTAATCCGTTGGGGGCAATTAGCCACGCGGCTCAACTCATGGAGGAATCCCCCAACCTCGAACCCGGTGACCGTCAGATGCTGGAAATCATCCGACGCCATTCCCGGCGGGTGAATGGCATCATCGAGAATGTACTGGATCTTTCCAGGCGCCGGGCAGCCAATGCCGATCTGATCGAAGTGGCTCCCTGGCTCCAGGAATTTCGGGAAGATTTCCTGCAAACGCAGGACGATGACTGCACCGCCGCCAACATCGTTCTGAAAATCGATCCGCAACTGCCGCCAGCCCGGTTCGACAAGAGCCAGATTGAACAGGTAATGGTGAACCTTTGCGATAACGGTTTACGCTACAGTGAACAGCATTCGGGACAGCGAAAGATCGGCATCCATGCCGGGGCAACCGAGGACGGCGAGCGCGCATATATCGACGTGCGCGACCAGGGCCCGGGTATCGCGCCGGAACACAGAAGCTCGGTCTTCGAACCGTTTTTTACCACAGATAAGGCGGGCACCGGGCTCGGGCTTTATCTGGCTCGGGAACTGTGCGAGGCTAATCAGGCGCACCTTTCTCTGGTAGAAGATAACAAGCCCGGCTGCTGCTTTCGCATTACATTTGCTCACCCGGGGCGAATGATCTGAACCGGCGCAAGTGGGTATTGAGCGCTTGAACAACGACATGGAACCGACGATAAAAAGATGACCACATATACAGCGCTGATCGTTGATGATGAACCGGACATCCGGGATTTACTCGAGATCACCCTCACACGGATGGGGATAACCACGCTCACGGCACCTGACCTCACAAGCGCCCGAAAGTTGCTGGAACAAAACACCACCCATCTTTGCCTGACCGACATGAACCTGCCAGACGGTAACGGCATCGAACTCGTACAGTGGATTCAGAAGCATTCTCCCGCCACGCCTGTTGCTGTGATTACAGCCTACGGCAACATGGATACCGCGATCGAGTCTCTCAAAGCCGGGGCTTTTGATTTCGTATCCAAGCCGGTGGAACTGCCCCGTTTAAGGGAGTTGGTCAATAGCGCCCTCAAATTAGCCGAGCCAAAGGCAGACACAGAAGATACAGCCGACGAGCCAGGCCTGTTGCTGGGTAAATCGCCAGAGATACGCAAACTCCGTAACCAGACCCGAAAACTGGCCAGAAGCCAGGCGCCCGTTTTTATCAGCGGCGAGTCCGGCAGCGGTAAGGAACTGGTTGCCAGAATGATCCATCTGCAGGGCCCCCGCCGCGAGGGACCATTCATCGCGGTTAACTGCGGCGCAATTCCCTCAGAGCTGATGGAAAGCGAATTTTTTGGCCACAAAAAAGGCAGCTTTACCGGGGCCGTGGAGAATAAAGACGGCTTATTCCGTTCGGCCAACGGCGGCACCTTATTCCTTGATGAGGTGGCAGACCTGCCCCTCGCCATGCAGGTAAAGCTGCTCCGGGCTATCCAGGAAAAGGCAGTTCGTCCGGTTGGCGATACCAAAGAGGTGCCCGTGGACATCCGGGTACTGAGCGCGACCCATAAGAACCTGCCGGAACTTGTTCAGGAAGGCAGCTTCCGTCAGGACCTTTTCTACCGGATTAACGTAATCGAACTGGCGGTACCTCCTTTAAGAGAGCGACCGGATGATATTCCGCTACTATCAAGTCACATTCTAGGGCGGATCGCAAAAGAGTATGAGTGCGACCCTGCAGCGCTTACGCCTGAGGCAATCGAGCGGCTCAGAGGCTATGACTTCCCCGGCAACGTACGGGAGCTGGAAAATGTATTGGAGCGGGCTTTCACCCTTTGCGACGCTGACCAAATCGGCGCCGATGACCTTCACCTTGGGAATGGCGTACAACATGCGGCCTCTGCAACCCAGATCATTGCCGAGGGCCAGGCTGGCGAGGGCGAAGGAGTTGCCGTGCCGGATGGCGAAATCGATCTGGAGGGATACCTGGAGACGATTGAACGACAAGCCATAGAAAAGGCTCTTGAGGCCACGCGGTGGAACAAGACTGCCGCGGCGAAACGTCTGGGAATTAGCTTTAGAGCACTAAGATATCGATTGAAGAAGTTGGGGATGGAATAGTAAAAGGTTACACTCTGGGTTCTTGGAAGCTTACCAGTTCCAATAATGTAAACGAGATTTCAGGATGAAATCTTTCTCTCGGAGATTCAAGGATGAATGTCAAACTTCAGACGGGCTTCACGCTCGTCGAGCTATTGATCGCGGTAGTTATTTTTTCACTACTCATTACTCTTTCTATTCCCTCCTACACCAATCTTGTTAACTCCAGTAAGCGCGATGCGGAGGTAAATGATCTGCTCGCTTTTATGGTAATGGCCCGTCACGAGTCCATCATGAGCGGTGAAATCGTCACTTTATGCCCACTGAATACGAAAAAGGAATGTGGACGGGACTGGAACCAGGAGTTGCACCTGTTCAAGGACCCCGAAAATAACCGGGCTTTGAGCAATGATCGGCAGGTTATCCGCACCCTGCCGGCCACCTCAACGGGGGAGCGAGTCGTGCGGTCGCTCTCAAGGAGCTATTTCCAATACCGGCCCAATGGCATGATATTGAGTGACTTGGGAAACATCACATGGTGCCCAGAAAATAAGGACCCCAAAGCGGCCGGGCATATCATTGTCAGCAGAGGAGGCAGGGTTCGGATGGCAACCGACCAGGATGGCGACCAGATTCCGAACCGTGCCAATGGCAAAAATGTTGACTGTTAGCCAAGGTCACCAACAGTCTGCTTCCGCAGCACCACGAGCACCGCTGTTGTCCAGGGTCAGCGTTCCGCAACGGTCCCCTGTTTGGGGGCCGGTCGGTTGCGCCTGCAAAGCAAAGGCGTTCTGCGTTACGTTACCGTTGAAGCTGATGTTGTAAAAGGTAGTCCCCGTCCTTGGGGAGACCGTGAAGGGAAGCGCAGGCTGATTACCTCCCTCAAGATAAGAGTAATCCTGGGAGTACTGGCGCTCCATCCATTGCGCCAGCTCCAAAAGGTCTGCTTGAGCATTGGTCCGTCGGGTCTGACGGACATTCTCTTGGTACGAAGGATAGGCAATCGCTGCGATGATGCCGATGATCGCCACAACGATCATCAGCTCAATTAGCGTAAACCCTGCTGCCCGGTTCCTTATCATCATATTATTATCCTGAACTGTTTTTTACTGAGTAAGCTCTCGCCAACCTTTCCGACCAAGGGCCAAACCAAATGGGGGTAGTGCGTCCAACTGCGCGCCGCATCCAGCGCAATCGTAGGCAAGGTATTCATCCCAAACCTTCAATTGCGAGGGAACCCCTTCGACTTTGTAGCCCATTGCGTTGTAGGTTGAATCTTCGAAGGCACCGATGCTTTCGCCATCATCCAGCCCCACAAGGCCTTCCTGAATGTCGAATGCCATGATCCAGCCATCACCACCGCCTAGACACGGGTCTTCACTGGGAATCAATGTGCTGACGTAAACATAATCACCACGAATAACACCATTGGTGACGATGCGTTCGCCACTGACAGGCAGATCAGCGTACCAGCCAGACTTTGTCTCATAGTCGACAGCAGTACCTTCGGCAAACCTGATGATTTGGCTGACTCCATCGACCTGCCCGGTACCAACCCGCAAATCACGCTCGACCAGATCAGCCTGTGTCACAGTCTGCTTGTTATCGCCAGTCTCAAGAACACCGTAGAAAGATTGCTCTTCGGTGGAACCGGTGTCACTTCGCTCCAGGTACTTACCTGTACCAAACAGGATCATCAGGTTCGGATCCTTACCTGAAGAGGCAGACGGGCCAACTGTCGGGGCACCGGTGATCGGTTTGTTGACGGTGACATAAGGACGGGCAGAGCTCCCCGACTTGTACGCAGAATCCCAACCACCATTTTCACCAACGGCCACCCACATGTTGCCGTCGAGATCTCCGGCATATACCCGATCTGCAATGTAGTCACTGGTATTGTCGATAACCGTGAGTGCGGAGAGACCGTCACCACTTTCAAACTCAATGTACTCGAAATCACCGTTATCCCAGCTGCCATCAAGACCGCCTTCCATGTCCAGCATGAAGAAACCGGTTGAGCCTGTGTTATAACCACTCGGGACAAACGCTGTCCAACGATAGTCTCCACCGCCCCAGTCGGCCATGGATACAACCGGGGGTTGCACCAGGTTTCCGAGTTTCTCGTGGGTAAATTCCCACAGGACCGTAGACTGGGCGTTGGATTCGGAGAATGAGTCCGGATCTGTAATGTCCAGCGCGAAAATGCCCGGAGCACCAGCTCGTCCACCACCAATCAGCACCGTCTTCCAACCAGCTTCCGAAAGACCACCAGCAGCATTCCTTCCCTGGATGTACATATCGGTAACTCTGGTTTCGAGGTCGACATAATAGCGGTGCTCATAACTTGGCTGGGTCAGGTAGTGCAGACCCTCGCCGGTATTCGTGGAATAGATGAAGTCCGGAATGTAAGCTAGCAATTCCTCACCACCATCTTCTCCGCTGGTACCCTTGAACGCATGCAACATGCCGTCATTTGAGCCCGCATACACAACAGGGGTGCGGTCTTCGTTAGACTTCCGGAAGACAGAGTATTTCCCATCACCGAATGCCGAACTGTTTGGCCATTCAGAGTCGGGGGCCGCAACGAAACGCGGAGTCGAGTTTACAATCGAGCCGAGGCGGCTGCTGCGCTTGCGGAAGTTATCGAGGTCTGATTCGAGTGAACGATCTCCACGTATATACTCCAAGCGATTCTCGGCCAATGATGCATCGCCAGCCGCCAAGTCCGCCTTCTGTTCGGTAGTTAAGTCCATCCAACGAAACGGACGTCCACGAGTACCATCATAGGTAATAATATTGCGTTCATTTTCAGTTAGATCCCGGTCGTCCAATACATCCCGGGCGGACCATCCAGGCACCTCGTCATCTTCCCCCGGGATCAGCGGCTCTCCCTCTTCAGAGGCTTGCAACTCGACTGCCTTTACGTCGCCACTCCAGCCAGTTGGATCGAAGGCCGCCGAAAACAGCAGAGACCCCTCTTTGAAAGATGTAATACTGAAATCCAAACCAGTAGAGGATCCGGCGCGCGCGGTCGCATCCTGAAGGACCCCCTCGAGATCAGTCTTGAACGTAGCCGGGTCAGCAGCACTGAAGAACCCTCCACGACTGTTCACAGCGGCATGCAACAGGTCATTAATCTTGTTCTGGTTGGTATTCCCTCCCCACCAGTCAACTGAGTCACCGCTCTTGGCAGCCTTAAATGCAGCAGAACCATCAATACTTCCGGAGACGCCGAGCCCAACACCATAGGTCACCATATGCTGCCAGAATGCGGGATTACCCGGCTCCTCGTCGGAAGCTTCTGTAATAGGAACATAGTTGTTTATGTCGGCTCTCAGATCTCGCTTCCAGTAATGCATCGCAATATCTGCAAGTGAAACCCGGCCAGTGAAACCATCCGAGTATGGATCTGCCGGTTCATATTGATAAGGAGCCTCCAAACCAGTGGCGATGTTCGGACCACTTTCATCATCAGCGTAATCGCTCAAATCCGGGTCATAATCGCTCCCGGTGTTGTAGTAACCGTCTGTCATCAGAATGGTGTAGGCCTGACGGCATTCTCTGGCGGGATTCGTTGTTCCGACTTCGCGTGAAGGGTCATCAGCCCAGGCCCTTAGACTGTTCTCGTAGTATTGGCCCGCACCTTCCAACGCTCTCTGAAGCGGTGTTGAGCCATCGGGATCCTGAGCGTAGAGCCACTCGTAAAAATCAGACTTGACGTCACCGTAACGGCGCACGCCCTCACGCACAGCGCGAGTGTTGGCATCGTCAACAGTCCGATCCCCTAGGTTGATTTCCCCCCAACCAAGGCGGAAATCCTGCGAAAAGTCACCAGCAAAGGCAGCACCAATGCCAGCTTTGGAGGACATAATTCTATTACGATAGTAGGAAAACCAATTAGCAAAATTCGTCCTTTGATTGTCTGCAGAACCATATTCTGCACCCGCAAGAGGAATCTCCTTACGCTCGTAACAGCTTTGCGACGTTATATCTGAGCACCCGCTTTGGTACTCATAGACGAAGGCGGGACCCGCGTTGGCGAAAGGGCTTATGGTAAACCCGTAGCGCCAACGGTTGTCGTCTTCGTCATAACCGTAGTAGTAGTAGTCGTCCATAATGGCTCGATATTCAGACGACAGGTTGATCTCCTCCGAATCGGAGTCATAGCCGTTAATCGGAGCCGCATAGAAGTCCGAGTTAGGCCAAAATGTTCCGTCGGACTTTATCGGTGGATCATAGCTCTCATTCGGATTGTAATAGAGCTTATTGAATTCATGGCTAAGAAAATTCGGGCGATCCCCAACATTAAGCGCACAGTAGCGATGCCCATCGTAAATCGCGGTATCCGTACAGTTTGGTAACCGGCGATTGTCGGCCACCTCGTCAATCATATCATCCGGCATAAACCCCCACCTCATGGAGCCAGAGTCGTCCAGAATAAAGAGCATGTTTGCTTCAACCGAACCGCCCGCAAACAAGGGTTTCTGAGCAAAATTGACCTCAGCATAGCCCGATACAGGTAGACTCAGCAGCATACCCGCGGCCAAATGAAGCAGTTTCGATCTCGTTAATGCGCTCATCCTTCGTTACCTCCTGCGGCAACCTGATCCGGATCGAAGAAGTAGAAACTCTCGATCATTTTCCGACTTTGTCCTGATGGGCCATTGGCCATAACAACAACCCTTACTGTTTCCGCATCTGCGGACAGGGAGCTGGATCCACCTGCCGCATCCCCCCGCCCCTGATAATTAAGGTTGCGAACAGAGCCATCAGCACCGCCAACGTTGAGGCTCACCAGTCCGCGGTATTCAATAAAGTACCTCGGCGTAATTCCATCGACGGCGTTGGCGGTTAGCACTTCGCCCCCCTCGTTATCCCAGGTTCCATCATCGAAAACCGGGGGCGCGTAACCAATGTGATACCAACCATTCTTGTTACCGGTTCCATCTGCATTGCCAAAATTGTCCATATTTTTGAGATTACCCAGAATGGCCTCCGCCTCCCGCAAACCGGCCTCGGCGGCCTCCAATGCAAGAGCGCTTTCTCTTGACGCTGTGGACATTCGCTCCTGCATGATTGAGCCCTGCATAGATGAGGCGCCCAAAATCGACATGATCAGAAGAATAACCAGCGACATCATCAGTGCGACGCCGCTTTGGGTTTTGATTGAAATGTTCATCACCACCTCTCTAGCGTGACGCGTTTCGGACGTTCATGGTGAAGTTATAAACCCGGTACAGCCGGTTATCGGGTGCCTCGAAGTTGGGGCCACCATCACAGTCTGCCCAGCGCGGGAAACATAGCGATTGTGCTCCATCGAAAAGGTTATTGTCCCCGCCCCGAACAAGCAGACTTACCTCGACAGCCCGTACATTGTTCCAGTTAACGGCACCTGTTGACTCGGTCCAGTTATTCACCGGGTTGTTCGCAGTGTTAGAGGTGCCCATTCTGACCCGCATATCGAACACCCCCTCTACCAACTCCACTGGCGCCTGATTCGGCACAAGTCGCATGAGCGCCCTCTCACCGGTCACATTACTGGTCCCAACGTACAGCGTCCGGTTGTATGGGCGCAGAATCTGGGCACCTGTTCCGTAGTTGTTCGAAAAGCAGTTAGTGCATCCATTATCGGTAAAATCATTTCCCGGATCGTCTTCGCCACTATTAGCGACCAGCGTAATCTCGGCACCACCGCCGCCGCCCTGCTGGATATTCGAAATCTGGAAAATGTCCGTGCCGGTGCAATCGGAAATTGCAATGATATCGTCTACTTGCAGACCACCACGCTCATCTACTTCGATAGAAGCAGAGGTCTCGGGCCCGACAGTCGAAATTTCATTCCCGTTGTTCTCCATACCTGAGAAACGGATGAAATGGGTACCTGCAACAGCTCCCGCTGGTCGGTCGGCATTCCTGGATGAGATCGGGGCGTCGATGTCGAACTCATGAGCATCAGCATCAAATGCTTCGTCAGTGTCGTCGAGATTGTTAACGACGTTTTCGATGTTACAGCCGAAATATCCGGCGCCTCGAATTTCACGGCCCAGAATTTCTGAGGCGATTCGCCCATATTCCTGTGTACGTGCAGTCGCCTCCGTAATCCGAAACGACAGATTATTGGAGTTAAAAATCTGGAACAGACCAACCGTCAACAGGGTTGCCAACACAAGCGCGACCATCAGCTCGACGATCGACAAACCTGCCTGTCGCTGAAACGTCATTCTCTGTACCTCACGTTTAGGCTGAAGGACCCGGTGACTTCTTCTTTCTCGCCTGACTCACCACCTTCCGCAGATCCTGCGCCGGGATCCAGTCGATTCATTCTCTCTACCCATTGCACTGAAATTACGGCAGCGCTTCCGCCATTGGCTTCCACCGTGCCAGTACTTCCTGGTCCCAAGTCGTTCTGCAACTGAGACTCCCAGTCCTCAACCTCGCCAGCAGCAGGCATTCCGCGAATGGACCGGATGTATTCTGCCATCGTCTGGGTGTGCATGATGGCAACGGAGCGGCTATCGGCCGCTGCGGTCTGCTGCATTGACACCGTCTGTAATCCGGCAACACCAAGCAAACCGATCGCCATGATGATCAGCGCAATCAGCACTTCGATCATCGTAAAGCCGGAAGAAGCTCTTCTGTGCCGATTAAAATCACTCATCGACCTTCCCTCTCGAAACTGACTTAAGAACATGCCGGGGCAACCTGATCTCGGGAAGTCTGTCCGCCAGCATTTACAACCACTGACACACCGGCCTCGCCATTCCCTGGGCACACCTGATAGACCGTTGAAGCTCCATTCTGCTTCATCCCGTTACCGCTAAATGTGGGATCGACACCACCAGTTCGGGACAAGGTCACGCTTCCCGGCATTGGTTCAATCCTGCGGATAACCGTATTCACATCCGAAGCCAACACAACTCGAAGGCCATTATTGTAGGCCCCTCCTACGGGTAAGACCTGAACCGGTTCGCCTCTACGCACAGCCTCTGAGCGTGCGAAATTTAGAATACCAATCACGCTGTTTGTCGCAGATGTCTGACGATTGGCTTCAATCAACCCGCGAAACCCAGGGACGGCAACAGCCGCTGTAATCGCAATCAAAGCGATGACTACCATCAGCTCAACCAGCGTAAACCCGGCATTTTTTCGGTTTGTTGTCATAGTTTCCTTCCACTTTGACCTATACAAAGAATATCCATGGATCCATCGTGCCTCTACAAGGATCTGACAAATGGTTTCTTTCCAACGATAAACGGTATCGGCGAGACAGCCATGTGACGGGTATCACACAGCTGCTTGGTTGGTGCGTTTGGAGGCACGCCGGGATATAGCGCGAACCTCATAACCTGGAGAGGGGGTCTACTCGATACAAGTTTCGGAAGGATAGCGAGCTGTTTTATTCTATTTCAGTGGCCTCTATCCGAAGCTCCCGCGGCATAGAAAACACAATATTCTCCTCACGCCCGGCAATCTCCTCCGGGACGCTGCCGCCAAGCTCCCGCAGGCGAGTAATCACATCGTTCACCAGAACCTCCGGAGCTGAGGCACCCGCGGTAACACCGACAGAGGTCTTGCCTTCCAGCCAGGCGGCGTCAATCTGGGAAGCCTCATCAATCAGATAGGCAGGCGTCCCCATCCGCTCCGCCAGTTCCCGCAAACGATTTGAGTTGGAGCTGTTCGGAGACCCCACCACCAGCATCAGATCACAGTCACCAGCCAATTGCTTTACCGCGTCCTGACGGTTCTGGGTGGCGTAGCAGATGTCATCTTTACGGGGGCCCTGGATGTCCGGGAACTTTGCACGGAGGGCGTCGATCACCCGGGCGGTATCGTCCATGGACAGAGTGGTCTGGGTCACGTAGGAGAGTTTCCCCGGGTCTTTAACCTCCAGGTTTGCAACGTCCTCCTCGTTCTCCACAAGGTAGATTTCACCACCATTGCTGTGGTCATACTGCCCCATGGTGCCTTCCACTTCCGGGTGGCCATGGTGCCCGATCAGTACGCACTCCCGACCGTCGCGGCTGTAGCGCATGACTTCCAGGTGGACCTTGGTGACCAACGGGCAAGTGGCATCGAACACTTTCAGGCCGCGGCGGGCCGCTTCATTCTGCACAGCCTGGGAGACGCCGTGGGCGCTGAAGATAACTAGCTTGTCGTCTGGCACCTCGTCCAGCTCATCCACGAAGATGGCGCCACGGTTGCGTAGATTATCCACCACAAACTTATTGTGAACCACTTCGTGCCTTACATAGATAGGCGCTCCGAACACGTCCAGCGCCCGGTTTACAATTTCAATGGCGCGGTCCACGCCGGCACAAAAACCTCGGGGATTGGCGAGTCGGATCTGCATAGTAACCTGCTACTCTGCTTAGTGGGCCGGGCCAGCCGGCTCCACGTCAATGATTTCCACTTCAAATGTCAGTGTACGCCCTGCCAGGGGGTGATTGAAATCCACCTCGACCTCATCACCTTCCACTCGACTGACCACACCGGGCAACTCACTCTGGCGCGCATCGGCGAAGGAGATCATCACGCCCGGCTCCAGAACCATATCGGGGCTGAATTCATGGCGCTTGAAGGTCTGGACGTTATTCGGGTTGTGCTGGCCAAAGGCTTTCTCCGGCGGAACCTCAAAGCTGTCCCTGTCACCGGCCTTCATGCCCATCAGGTAAGCTTCGAAGTTTTCCGGCAGGTTGTCATCGCCGATTTCCAGGGAAGCCGGCTCTTTCTCAAAGGTCGAGTCAATCACTTCGCCATCCGGGAATTTCAGGGCAAAGTGCAGTTTTACCCGGGTACCCTTGTCGACAGGCAGTTCATTCATAAGAGCTACTCACTTCTCTGCGCATCCCCGTCCGAATCGGCGGGTTTGCGGAACATATCAAGAATCATCATGGCGGCACCGATGGTGATCGCAGTGTCGGCCAGGTTAAAGGCGGGAAAGTGCCAGTCCTGCCAGTAAAAATGGAGGAAATCCACCACGTAGCCGTGCACCACCCGATCGTAGACGTTGCCAAGGGCGCCGCCGAGTATGAGTACGATGGCAATGGCGGTCCAGGTCTCATGGCGCTGCAGGTTTTTCAGCCAGTAGATCAGTACCACGCTGACCACCAGCGCCAGGGTTACAAAGAACCAGCGTTGCCAGCCAGCGGCTTCGGCCAGGAAGCTGAACGCTGCGCCGGTGTTGTGAAGCAGCGTCAGGTTGAACATGGGCATGACCGGCACAGGGTCACCATAGGTCAACATGGCGGTAGCCATGGCCTTGGTGCCGAGATCCAGAGCGATCACCAGCACCGCCAGCCAAAGCCATTTCAGTTTGCTCCCGGTGACCTGCTCTGCCATGGTCGCGTCCATCAGGCGTAAGCGCGGGCTTCGCCGGGCCCTTCCACATTGGTCACACAGCGACCACAGAGATCGTCGTACTTGGCATTACGACCGACGTCTTCCCGGTGGTGCCAGCAGCGCTCGCACTTGGTGTGACCGGCGGGCGTCACCTTCACGCGTAGGCCTTCATGGGAGGTCATTTCCGCATCGCCAGCCTCTGAAACCGGTTTGACGCTGGCCTCGGAGGTAATCAGCACGAACCGCAGCTCCTCGCCCAGGTGCTTCAGATCGGCAGCGAGGTCGCCCTCGCAGAACAGGGTGACTTCAGCACTCAAAGAGCCCTTGATTTCACCCCGTGCCCTGGCTTCCTCCAGGCACTTGTTAACGGCCTCTTTCACACTGTACATCTCGCGCCAGTAGTCGCGGCCAAGCTCGGCGTTTTCCGGCAACGCAGTAAGGCCTTCGTACCAGGTTTCATAGAACACGGTATCGCCGCGCTTACCCGGCAGATGCTGCCAGATCTCGTCAGCGGTAAAGCTGAGGATCGGCGCAATCCAGCGAACCAGCGCCTCGGCCACATGGTACAGGGCCGTCTGGCAGGAGCGACGTGCGAGGCTGTCAGCCTGGGTGGTGTACTGGCGGTCCTTGATGATATCCAGATAGAAGCCGCCCAGGGTGGCTTCACAGAAGTTGTATACCTTCTGGTAGATCCGCAGGAAGGCGTAGTTGCCATAATCCTCATGCAGCTCTTCCTGCAATTGCAGAGCTCGGTCCACCATCCAACGATCCAGCGCGATCATGTCTTCGGGCGCGACCATGTGCTGCTCCGGGTCGAATCCGGTAAGGTTGCTGAGCAGGAAGCGGGAGGTGTTCCGGATCCGGCGGTAACCGTCGGCGGTCTGGCGCAGGATGTCCTTGGACACAGTCATTTCGCCGCTGTAGTCGGTGGCGGCCACCCACAGCCGCAGGATGTCGGCGCCCAGCTCGTTCATGACTTCCTGAGGAGCGATCACGTTGCCCAGGGATTTGGACATCTTGTGGCCCTTGCCATCGACAGTAAAGCCGTGGGTCAGAACCTGCTTGTAAGGTGCCACGCCATTCATAGCAATGGAGGTTTTCAGGGACGATTGGAACCAGCCCCGGTGCTGGTCCGAGCCTTCCAGATACATATCCGCCGGGAACTGGCCCAGCTCCTCGCGAACCCGCAGGACCGACTCGTGTGTCACGCCAGAGTCAAACCAGACGTCCAGAGTATCGGTTACCTTCTCGTACTGCTCGGCATCACTGCCCAACAGGGAAGCAGCATCCAGCTCGTACCAGGCGTCGATTCCGCCCTCCTCGATCTGCTGGGCCACTTTCTCGATCAGGCTCTGGGTGTCCGGGTGCAGCTCCTGAGTTTCCTTATGGATAAACAAGGTGATGGGCACGCCCCAGGTTCGCTGACGGGAGATGCACCAGTCCGGCGACTGGTTGAACATGGCTTCGATACGGTTCTTACCCCAAGCAGGCACCCAGCGCACACCCTGAATGGCTTCCAAAGCGTCAGCGCGCAGGTTTTCCTTGTCCATGCTGATAAACCACTGGGGGGTTGCCCGGTAGATCAACGGGGTCTTGGTACGCCAGCAGTGAGGGTAGCTGTGGCGGAACTTTTCGGAGCGAACCAGCTTGCCCTCGCGTTCGAGCGCACTGCAAACCGGCTCATCCGCCTTGTAAACGTGCACACCGGCCAATTCACCGGCGGCCGAGGTGTAGGTACCATCCGCCTGAACCAGGTTGATGGTGCCGATGTTGTAGGCCTTGCCTACCTCAAAGTCTTCCATGCCGTGATCGGGCGCCGTGTGGACAGCGCCGGTACCGGCGTCCGTGGACACGTGATCGCCCAGGATCACCGGCACCTGCTTATCATAGATCGGATGCTGGAGAACGAGGTTTTCCAGGGCTGAACCGGAGCATGTTGCCAGCACTTCGTAGCTCTCAACCTGCCAGCGGGCCATGATGCCTTCCACCATGTCGGCGGCCAGAATCATGCGCTCAGGCCCCTGGCCAACGTCGGTCTGCACTAACGCGTAGTCCAGATCTGCATTGAGCGAAACTGCCTGGTTGGCCGGAATGGTCCAGGGCGTCGTGGTCCAGATCACCACGGAGACATCGCCACTGCCATTGTCGGTGCCGAACGGTGACAGGGCTTGTGCCTGATCAACCGCTGTAAAACGCACATCGATCTGGGTAGAGGTCTTGTCCTGGTACTCAACCTCGGCTTCTGCCAGTGCGGACTGACCTACCACACTCCAGTAAACCGGCTTGTAACCACGCACCAAGTGGCCCTTGGCGACAATCTTGCCCAGGGCGCGAACAATGCCCGCCTCAACTTTAGGATCCATGGTCAGGTAGGGCTTGTCCCACTCCCCCATCACGCCCAGGCGGATAAAATCGGTTTTCTGGCCGGCAATCTGCTTGGTGGCATAGTCGCGACAGGCCTGGCGGAAGGTTTTGTAATCCACCTTCACACCGGCTTTGCCAATCTCCTGTTCCACCTTGTGCTCGATCGGCAGGCCATGACAGTCCCAGCCCGGCACGTAGGGCGCGTCGTAGCCCATGAAGCTGCGGGACTTGACGATCATGTCCTTGAGAATCTTGTTGACCGCGTGACCAATGTGAATGCTGCCGTTGGCGTAGGGAGGGCCATCATGAAGGATGAACTTCTCCCGCCCCTCACGCTGCTTGCGCAGGTTGCCGTAGACGTCGAGATCCTGCCAGCGCTTGAGCATTTCCGGCTCGCGCTTGGCCAGGTTCCCGCGCATGGGGAAGGCGGTTTCCGGCAGGTTCAGAGTGTGCTTGTAGTCGCTCATGGTTTGTGTGCGTACTCTTTTGGTCTTGGTCAGTTTTGGTCGGTCATTAATTCGTTGGGGCGCAGCCGGGCGTTTCAATCCGCGCTTTTCACAGAACCGTTTTCGTCAATCCACGCTCGGGCATGATCAAAATCCCGGGCAATCTGTTCTTTCAGCTCATCCACCGAATCGAACTTTTCCTCGTCCCGCAGCCCGTGGCGGAATACCACTTCCAGATGCTGGCCATAAAGTGTGCCAGCAAAGTCAAACAGGTGCACTTCCAGCGAGGGACGCTTTCCGTCAACGGTGGGGCGTACACCGATATTGGCAACGCCATCAAACCGGGCGCCGTCATCAAGTGTGGCCGCAACCACATAGACTCCGCGCAGGGCCGGTGTTCTGTGCAACAGAATGTTCGCGGTTGGCGCGCCAATCTGGCGCCCCAGTTGACGGCCGTAAACGACCCTGCCCCGAATCCGGTAGGGGTGACCAAGAAGTGTTTCAGCCTTCTGCAGCCCGTTCACTGTGAGCGAATCCCGGACCCGGGTACTGCTCACACGCTCGCCGTCTACGGTCACCGTAAGAGTATTCTCAACGGTAAACCCGGTGTGCCTGCCGACCTTTTCAAGGAGCTCGAAGTCTCCGGCCCGATCGCAGCCAAACCGGAAATCATCGCCTACCACCAGGTGGCGGACAGCCAGCCCCCCAATCAGAACATCGTCTATAAAGCCCATGGCGGAATAGCTGCGAAACGCCTGATTGAAGCGCAGGCACAGCACGATATCGATGCCTTCCGCCAACAGGGCCTCGAACTTCTGCCGAAACCCCATGAGCCTTGGTGGCGCTTCCTTGCCCTGAAAAAACTCCCGGGGCTGAGGCTCGAAAATCATCACTACCGAGGGCACACCCAGTTCTTCAGCCTTGCTTTTAACCTGGTCAATAATGGTCTTATGCCCGAGATGCACACCATCGAAGTTGCCAATGGTGGCCACACACCCGTTAGCGAGCGGAGAGTCGTCCCGACGGGAAAGCATTTTCAGGTTGGTCAGGCCCCGGATCAGACGCATGCAATGCGAACCTTCAATTGCCAGCTAGCTTTCAGCGCTCACTTTTACCGCAACGCTGGTGAGAAAACGCGCGATTATACCTTACCTGTGGCGGAAATGTCTTACCCGAACCCCGGCCAGCGCCAGAGCAACAAAGTATACGCCCACGCCCGCCCCCACCAGCAACGCCATATCCGCTGCCCGCTCATAGCCGCCGTTTGCCAGCCAGACCGACACCGGGGCGTTGAGCCAGACAATGATGGCCGCCAGGGCACCGTTGGCAAACAGCAGCTGCAACAGGAAACGGGGCCAGCCGGGCTGACTCTGCCAGGCCCCTTCCTTGCGCAGACCACGCCACAGAAGATAGCCGTTTAGCCAGGCTGAAAGCGACGTGGCTAGCGCGAGGCCGGCATGAGCCAGCGGGAAGATCAGAATCAGGTTGAACACCATATTCGCCACCATGGCGATGATGCCGATCTTGACCGGTGTTTTGGTGTCTTCTCTTGCAAAGAATCCCGGTGCCAGAACCTTGATCAGCATGAACGCCAGCAGCCCTGCGGAATAGGCCCGCAAGCTCTGGGCCGACATGGCAACATCCCGGTCTGTTACCGCCCCATAGTGAAACAGGGTCGCAATCAGCGGCTCGGCCAGCAGCGCCAGCGCAAGGGCGGCCGGCAAACCGATCAGCAGAACCGCCCTGACTGCCCAGTCCAGGGTGGCCGCGAACTGGTCCGCGGACGCCGCTGCGTGTTTACGGGAGAGGCTCGGCAGGATCACCGTGGCAATGGCTATGCCGAACACACCGAGGGGCAGCTCTGAAAGACGATCAGAATAGTACAGCCAGGATACGCTGCCGGTCTGGAGAAAGGACGCCAGAACCGTATCAAGGAGCAAGTTGATCTGGCTCACCGACACCCCGAACAGCGCGGGTGCCATCAGCTTGAGAATCCGGCTGACGCCTTCGTGGCGATAATCCACGCGAGGCCGTGGCAGCAGGCCCAACCGCATCAGAAATGGCAACTGGAAAAACAACTGCAGGGCCCCGGCGATGAACACGCCCCAGGCCAGGGCCATCACCGGCTCCTCCATCAACGGCGTCAGCCAGATGGCCGCTGCAATCATCGCCAGATTCAGAAGGACCGGGGTAAACGCGGGCACAGCAAAACGATCGTAGCTATTGAGAATGCCACCGGCGAAGGCGGTCAGGGATATCAGCAGCAAGTAAGGGAAAGTGATGCGCAACATGTCGCTCGTAAGCGCGAACTTTACGTCATCATCCAGAAAGCCGGGGGCAAAAACCGCCGTCAGCACTGGCGCTCCGAGGATGGCCACCAAGGTCACGCCCAACAGCACCAACCCGAGGGAGCCCGCCACCGCATTGACCAACCGCTGAACGTCCGATAGTGACTGATTCTCCCGGTAGGATGACAACACAGGCACAAA
>MDTA01148685.1_pt1 | contig 32342 bp, 32 predicted proteins | sample 811151 | NCBI WGS metagenome assembly MDTA01 (sample SAMN05326648, study PRJNA326480) | marine metagenome | isolation source: seawater | place: Indian Ocean: South | collected 2010
ATCTTAAGATAAAGTACCATCGGCGCTGAAGGGCTTGACTTCCGAGTTCGGAATGGGATCGGGTATGACCCCTTCGCAATAATCACCAGGCAAAAACTTATAGTATTTTTATTTAGGATTGTAAATAGCTGAAAAATAGCTTTGGGGAAGGATTTTGGTGGGCGTGATAAGAATCGAACTTATGACCTCTACGATGTCAACGTAGCGTTCTACCATTGAACTACACGCCCCAGTAAAAGCTTTACTTAAAACCGTATTTTTTCAATGAATTTAGAGAAATAAAAAAAATTGATTTTAAATTTTGAAGAACTTTAAGTTTATTAAATTTTTTATTTATATACCAAATCCAGTATACGTTTCTCAATTTATTGCTTTGTAAAGAATTTTTTGTAATTCTATAATACATCAAAACATTTTCGCATCTAAAAGCATTTTCAATTTTTTTCAAAATTTCACATTTATATAAATAATCTTCACATATTTTTAAATTTTCAAATTTTATTTTACCTGTAACCGATCTTTTAATTATTACTGAGCTCATGGCTATAGAGGTATTTTGAATGAATGAAGTAAAATTGAACGAAGAAGGAACAGGTATTTTTTTTTTGAAAGATTTGTGACTATTTTTTTCGGTAAATGGAACGTAGTCAGAATAGGTAAATTGATAGTTATTGTTTTCCATGAAATCTATTTGATCTTTTAATTTATTTTCACTCCAATAATCATCTGAGTCTAAAAAAGCGATATACTTGGAAGAAGTTTTATTGATTACATAATTTCTGCAAAATCCAGGTCCTTCTTTTTTGTCCAAATTAATAACGGTTATATTGTCCATAGAGTTAAATTTATTTATGATTAATTTTGAGTTATCATTAGAATTATCATCGATTATATAAAGATGCCATTTTTTGAATGTTTGATTAATGACTGAATTTATAGCATTCTCCAAAAAATTACCTTTATTATAATTTGGCATAACAATATCCACTATACTATTTTCATTCTTCATATTTATCTTTGACCAATTATTCTTGTCATTTCATTTAAAAAAAAAAATTTAGTCCGCAATTTATTAGACATCATTTTTTGTTGAATATCTTTATGATTATTCATAATAAATTTTATTTTATTTGATAACGACTCTGAATTTCTCTCTGAAATAAAAACTCCTTCTCTATCTCTTGTAACATGAGATATTTCTGGAAAAATTATAACTGGTCGTAATCTTGATAAAGATTCATCTAAAACTTGTGGGTGGCCCTCGGTATAAGATGGTAAAATAAATACGTTGTGATCATCATATATTTCCATAAGAGATTCGTGATCCTTTTTAAAATGAACTATTTTTACTTTATCGTTTTCTAATTTTTTATCATAAAATTTTTCTGGATTAATGATTGTAATAGTAAAATCTAATTTTATTTCTTTAAGAATTTTTAAAAGAGAAAAGATACCTTTCTCAATTCGAATTCTTCCCACATATAAAAGTTTAATTTTTTTTAGATCTGGTGACTTTCTATTATCAAACCATTTCTCATTAAGTTGGGAAGGCGAGACTAACTCTCCTTTTTTTTCTTTAAGCAAATGTTTCCTGCAGGCAATCAAATTAGATGATAATGATGCTATAGAAAACATTATGTGGTATATAAAAGGTCCAAAATATTTTGAGTAACATTTATACTCTTCATAACCGTTGCTTCTTAGATAAACATAAACCTTTTTTCTTAAAATAGATAACAATACACAAATTGTGAATGTGTAAGGCGATAAAGAGATGATTAAATATTTTTCACTAAAGCTTAATGATTTAAGAATATTCAAAATATAAACTAAAATATTTTTAGACATTACTATATTTTTTTGATTAATTTTGTATGCCGTTCTTAAAGTTTTTGAGTTTCTGACAAATAATTTGATATCAAAATCATTGGATAAACCTTCTGACAATGATTTCGTATCAATATTATCACAAAAAAAATTATGCTTATCTTTTGTGGTTTTCTCATTACTGATTATTGAAAGATTTTCTTTTAACATTGAATTTATATATTTTTATATTCCCAGTCTAAAGCTGATTTCAGTATATAATTAATATTATTATATTTGGGCTTCCATTTAAATTTATTTAAAAATTTTGAGATATCAGCTACTGAGTACTCTGCATCTCCTTCTCTTTTTGGTCCAAATTCGAATTCAATATTGCGTTTCAATATTTTGTTCATTTCCTGGATAACATCTTTTATTGAATGTCCCAAACCATACCCGCAATTATAAATTTCTGCTGTAAAGCTAGAATTTTCATATAAACTTTTAGCCGCTAACAAGTGCATTTCGGCTATGTCTGAAACGTGTATAAAATCCCTAATGGTTGTTCCGTCTTTAGTTTTGTAATCATTTCCATTGACTATTAATTTTTTTCTTTTTTTTGTAGCTACTTCACAAATAGCTTTGATAAGATTGTCGGGATTGGTTAGTAACCCTGATCTTAAATTCTTATCTGCTCCAGCAACATTAAAATACCTTAAAATGATGGAACCCAATCTTTTTTTTTCACATAAAGATTTCAAATATTTTTCAAATTTTAATTTGGAATCTGAGTAAGGATTTATTGGTTTAGTTTCGTCTGTTTCTAGAATATTTTTCTTATTTATGTTTCCGTATACAGACCCGGTTGATGAAAAGATGATTTTATTTAAACCAAATTTTAAACAGGTATCTAAAAAAGTTTTGGACTTTATAAAATTATTTTCTAAATATTTTTCTGGAAATTTTACAGACTCACCTACTTTTGTGAAAGCTGCAAAATGGATTATTACATCATACTTATTTTCTTTTAATAATTGAGAAATTTTTATTTCATCCGCTATATCAGAATGTAGAAAATTAGCATTTTTTGGTATTAATTTAGATGTTCCAGAAACTAAACTATCTACAACGGTTACTTTGTGCCCTTTATCTAACAAAGCTAGAGTTGTGTGACTGCCTATATATCCTGCTCCACCTGTTAAAAGAACATTCATAATTATTATTTAATCCGATGACGTAAGAATAGCAATGAGGGATAATTTATAAAAGTTTTTAATAAACGATAGAATTTTATTATTAAATTTAGTTCACTTATTAAATCTAACTTTAATCTATTTAATGATATTTCTCTAGAATTTAAGAATGACAATCTTTTATTCATTTTATAGTCAGATTTACATTTTTCCAAAATGTTTAAACATTCGATCAATCTTATTTTTTTAAGATCATTCGATTGAGACATGCTTTCCTTTCTTATTGTAACAAAGGTTAAACGTTCGCTCATAATTTTACTATCAGAGTGTTTGATTAGCTTAAGGGACAAATCGTAATCTTGAGAATATTCAAGTTTGGTTGAGTACCAACCTACTTTTATTGCATTTTCTTTTTTGTACATAATTGATGAGTGTACAAAAATATTTCTCCATAACATTTTTTCCCTTATTTCCTTGCTAGTAGCAAAAATATTGTGGTGTATTTTTTTAAAAAATCCTTCTTTAATCGTTTTGCCATCTGCGTCTCTGTATCTAACCCAAGAACCTACTAGAGTGAGATTTTTATTTTTAAAAAATTCATTTACTTGTTTTTCTATTCTAGTATTGGACATTTCATCGTCGGCGTCTAATATGGCAACTAGCTCACCATTAATTTTATCCTGAGCTTTACATCTGCTAGGTCCTAATCCCAAATGATTGTTATTACTAAAAAACTTTATTCTCTCATCATTAAAGGACTTGATTATCTTTACAGTATTATCATTGGATGCATCATCCCAAATTAACAATTCAATATTTCTATACGTCTGAGAAAGTACACTATTAATCGATCTGGAAATGAATCTTTCTTCATTCCGACAATTTATTAGTACAGTTACTAAAGGTTTTGAGTTCAATCTTAATTATTAATTGGGAGGATATTCTTTTTTTCCAATGATTAAGTCAACCAAGGAAAGTAATAAAATTTGGTGTACATTTTCTATGTGGTTATATGCTTTACTATCCACCCAAAAATTAATATCACCGAGTTTTGTTAATTTATTATTCTTATCATTTCCCGTAAAAGTAATTATTGTTTTAATTTTTTTTTGCCTCGCTAATTTTGCACCATTAGTCATATTTGGTGAGTTACCACCAGCGGAAATTAATATTAAACTGTCACCTTGGTCACCGTAAAACTCTATAGCTTTTTCAACCCATCTTTCATATCCATAATCATTGGAGAAACAAGTTAACAAGTCAGACTCATTATAATTTGTGCATCTAACTCTTGCATTTTTGGTTAAGTCCACACTGAAGTGGCTTGCTATTGCTGCACTTCCACCGTTTCCAAATATCATTGTTTTCTTTCCTTGAGAGTGGGTTTTTTTTAAAATTTCTTTAACTCGAACAAGATCTTCTAAGTAATTTTCGTTATTTAATAATTCTTTTAAACTAGCAAAATATTCCTTTAAGAATTTTATATCTGACATTATTTTAACTTACCTTCCTTTCTCATTTGTGCTCTTATTTTTGTTGCAGAAATTTCTTGAATTTCTTTTGACAAAACAATTTCTTCGATTTTATATCCTACACCTCTACCATAGCAGATATTAGTTATATTGGGCACCAAAGATATTTTGGTACGATTTTTAAAATCCTTTAAAGCATTTTCAATATTTTTTTTTACGGTATCAAAATCAAAAGGATTGTCACCTACCCCTTTAACATCCCTAACCATAATATTAACTTGTCCTGTCTTTTTAATTATTTCTTCGAATAGAGTTTGGTGACCATCATGCCATGGCTGCCATCTACCTAGCATTTGAGCGGTTGGTTTTTTATTATCCCACTTATAAGGCATTATTTTATCTGCTATTTTGATTGACCAAATCTCTGAATTTTTTGTATCAACTCTTACATCATATTTTTCTGGTTTAGTAAATATTTTGTTTGTATCTTTGTATCTTCCTTCTTTTATTGTATCTACCCAAATTATAAAATCTGGATTAAACAATTCTCTTGCTTTTGGAGTGGGACAAATAAAATCTGCAACAACATTAAAACCATCTTGTTTAAATTTTTCAGACATTTTAGACATTCTTTCTGCCTGTCTTCTCCTGCCCTCATCTGAAAAATCCCAATCATTTGCCTCTTTCCTTACATCATCGGCATTAAGCCATTTTGCTTTTAAAAGTGGGGCTAGTTTGGATGCAAGCATAGTCTTTCCCGCACCGGGTAGCCCCATAATTAATATTTTCTTTTTATTCATTACTTTCCGCAGCAAATGATGCATTTACTGTAAAAATTAAAATTAATAATACCTTTATAGTTTTTGTTAACATATAAATTTTCTATTAGAATTGCTAAATTTTATAAGACTACCTTTGTTTTTCAATTTATACTCAAAAATATTTTCATTTATATATAAATTTTTAATGTTATCCCAGTAAAATTTGTCAAATTTTTCTAAAATAGGGTCCGAGCAAATATGAAATACCCTAAGTCCTCTTTCTAGGCCTTCCGCAACTGATGCTGTAGAGCCAATAAATATACTTATTTTTTTATTTGAAGGTTTATTTTTAAAAAAATTTTTTTCTTTATTTAAAAATAATCTTAATTTTTTTATTAATTTTAAATGTTTTTTTGAAGAGTCCATGCTTGGATGATTTTTTATATTAAATTTCGGGAAAAATTCTTTAGGCTTTGAGTAAATTAAATTTTTAAATAAATTGAAAATTTTATCTTCGTTTTCCAAAAAATATGGTAAAAAAATGATATTGTTTAAATTATTTTTAATTATTTTTTTATATCGAAAAGAAACAATATTTTTAACTTCTCGTTTTTTCCATCCAAGTTTTTCACACATAATTTTTTTTTGGGAATAACCATTGACATAAACCAAATCAGGATGTCCTGGTCTTTTAATATAATCTAAAGGTAGTGGTGGTAAAACTGTATGCATATACCCAATTATTTTTAATTTCGGATTTTTTTTTTTCAATTTCGAAACTAAATAGTGTTGATGAGGTTGTGACTCATAAGGGAAAAAAAAATTTTTAATATTCTGTTTAGCTATTATTGAATCAAATATTTGATACAGACTTTTAGAAAATTTTGATTCTTGTAAGTTTAAATTTTGAATTTTTGTAAAAAATAATGTTGAAAATAAAACTTTTAAATATAAGTATATTGAAGAAAAAATATTATAATAAAAATTATAATTATTTCTATTCAATATAATTAAATTTTCATTTGTTTTATAGTGGTTAATATCATTTTTGAAAGGAATTAAAATCCACAAATTTTTTTTATCAAAATCTGTATTAATAGAAAAATATTTATCAAAATAACTTCCATTTTTTTTTTAAATTTTCTGGAATAAAATAGGACATAATAATATTTTCATATTTATTAATTTTTACTCTACCAAGATAATCTATTGTCTCTCTATTGGTTGAAAATACTTCTTTAAAAATCACTATACACTTCAGTATATATTTCACTTTTTGATGTGAAAAACTTTTTAAATTTAAATATCCAATGCTTTCTGCCCAGCTAGATAAAAAATAATTTGGGTTGAAAGAAACATTTTTATTATCTAAATGTCCATCCTTAATAAATTTTTTACTTACAGATAAAATTTCTTTATATCTTTTCACAAGCTTCGGTTAAAATTGATTAGATTTAATTATTTGAATTAATTCTTTTAAACTATCTTTAAAATTTACTGTATTTTTTCTGTAATAGTTAAAGGTTTTAAATTTTTTATATGCTTTTGGTTGTTTATCGTAATGACCTTTCTGAGTTTTATTAAGGAAAATTAAATTTGATTGAATGCCTGTGATTTTTTTAATATCAATTAATAGCCTTTTAATTTTTATAGATTGTTTTCCTTTTATTAAAACTACTTTTCGATTAAAATTTTTTTTAAGAATATCTGCACTTGCCTTTGCGGCATCTAAAACATGAATATAGGATCTGACTGCTTTTTTTGTTCCTCTATATATTAATTTTTTTTTAACTACAGAGTCGTAAACAATTTTTAACAAACCATTATTTAAATTTGATCTTGGACCATAAATTGAGCCATATCTTAGTATTGTATAGCTTAAATTATATACTTTTCCATACTCTGCAGTCATAATTTCACTGGATTGTTTACTTACTCTGTAAAATCCTCCCTGCCTACTATCAGCATAAATAGAACTAGCAAGAATATATCTTTTAACTTTAGATGCAACGCATGCTTCTAAAATATAAGCTGAACCCATAATATTAGTTTCAAAAGTTTTTATTGGGTTGTCATAAGATTCTTGAATATCTGCGATAGCAGCAAAATTAAAAACAATATTATTTTTTTTTACAATTTTAAAAATTTTTTTCTTATTTTTTATATCAAGTTTTATAAATTTAATCTTATTTTTTATAAAAGATGGTTTTTTTAAATCTGCTATAGTAACTTGATGCCCTCTCTCAGATAAAACCTCAGCAACGTGAGATCCTAGAAAGCCTGATCAACCAAAAACTAATATTCTTAATTTTTTTTCAAATAATTTTTTATCCACCATTTTGTAGCTTCTATTTGCCATGGAAAGTCGATATCACCAACGCATGCGTCTTGAAAAATATAGGTTGATTTTTTTCCCATCCAGTTGAATGGAAAAGGATTTTTTTTCATATTTTTTAAAATATTTGCTCTAGATATTGTAAAAGATTGGGTACAATAATAAGCATGAACACTTTTATCTCTATCGCATGATAAAGGTGTAAATTTTTTTAATTTTTCATTAGGAATGTAATTTAATAATTCATTTTTTTTAATTTTTTTAGTTCTCACAGGGGAAAAGTTATTAAACTTCGATACAGTTGTTACAGTATCAAATTTTTTAGATTTATTTAAAATCTTTAATCCTTTTTTAATATCTTCATGTTTAACACATATTGAATTACACAATAAAATAATAAAATTTTTTATTTTTCCATTATTAGCATTTTGACAAAAAGTTACCGCATGTTGTATCGCATCTTCTAACAAAGCTTTGTCATTACACAAATATTTAGGCCGCTTAATTGGTATACAATTCTTTTTTTTAGCCTGTTTTAATATATAATTTGAATCAGAAGATACGTAAATTTTATTGATTCCTTTAACTTTTTTTGCTGCATCTAAAGGATACATAAACATTGGTTTTGAAAATATTTTAAAAATATTTTTATTTTTAATACTTTTACTATTTTTTCTTCCGAACAGTATTGCTACATTCATGCAAAATTTATTTTAAGTTTATGATATTTTTTATTTAAAGGTAATCTTATTATTTTACTGTCTTTACTTGAAACGTGAGCAGCAAAAATACATTCCATAACTGAAACAGCATTATCCATATTTTTATAAGAAAATTCTTTTTTTAAAATCTTTTTTAATGAAAAACATGTCATTTTTACAACATCAAATTTATGTTTTATTTTTAATTTTGAAACTTTGGGTTTGAATAAATAAAAGTACAGTGGTTTCTTTTTCATAATTTTAGTTCTCTGCTTTACAACAAAGCTATTATTGATTTCATCAATTAAAATTTCTAAGTTTTTACTTTTAACTGAAATAGTATAAGGCAATCCAGTATTTTCACTTAAATCAAAAAATAGTTTTTTATTATTATGAAAATTTATTATTCCGTACCCTCCTGGATCTTTAAACTTTTTTCCTCTTGGGTTTATTGTACCTGTTTTATCAATCCATCCAACAACTGACTTTGGCTTTTCATTCAAGAAGAAAAATCCTAGATCAAAAAAAGTTGATCCCATATTACCTAAACCTGCTGAGGGTGAATTAATAAAAACTGAAGTGGGATTTTCTTTATATTTTTTAAAAACTTCTTTAACCATTAAAAAATTTGGTGAAAATGATCTGTGAGTATTTACAATTAGTTTAACATTATTTTTTTTAATAATTTTTGCTAAATTAATACAATTGTCATATGAAGTTGAAAGCGGCTTTTCGGTAATAATTTTTTTGATCTTTCCCTTTTTAGTGAAAAAACTTAAAATTTCAAATCTAGATTGTGTATTTGATGCTATACATAATAAATCTGCTTTTACATTTAATAATTTTTTATAATCAGTTGTTATTATTGCATCATTTGAGAATTTCTTGTCTGAAATTTTTTTAATTTTATTATCGCATATAGCAATGGTTTTGATTTTCATCAAATTAAGGGCTTGATGATATCTTTTTCCCATTCCTCCATATCCAATTAAAACAGCAGTTTTATACATTTATAAAAGTTTTATTAAATAATTTTTTAACAGTAGTATCTTTGGTTAGAATTTTAAATTTTGAAGTTTTAGCGTATTTTTCTTTTTCACACAAAAAAGTTAAAAAAGAAATTTTTTTATTTATTTTAAGATATTTTTTTTTATAAGGTAATCTTCCATGGTAAAATGTAGCTTTTCTAATTTTATTCTTATCAAATAATTTTTTCAAAAATAATAAATAATTTTCTAAATTAACTGTATAATTATTTACAATATTGTTTGATTTTATTTCAGATGGAAATCTTCTAGATAAATTCAACTTACCTACAAAACTTTTTCCGACATGGACCCTGGGTGAGTCAACAAAAACATATTTTGATGACACTCTAACTAATTCACTCACAATCGATTTGTAATTGCTATTATGATTTAAAACTCCGGTACAGAAACTTAAAGTGTATTTATCACTTTTTTGCTTTAATTTTCCTTTTTTTATATTTGAAAACTTAACGTTTCTAATATTTTTAAATTTATTTTTAGCTTCTTTAATTACGTTTTTTTCAGTATCTAAACCATGGTAATGAATTTTTTTTTTAAAGTATGTTTTAAATATTTTATAAAAACCGCCTACTGCACAACCATAATCTAATATTGATTGAATACTTTTTTTTTTTATAAATGAAAGAGGAATTTTTTCAGACAAGTATAAATGTTCAAGTTTGTTTCTATTATTTGCATAGAAAGCTACTACATTTTTTTTTCCCCACTGTGTCATAGCTTTGTCATTATGGTTGTTCTAATGTCATCATTTTTTGGTGGCATAGAATTAAAATGTAAAAGTTTTTTTATTTTTTTTGGAATGTTAATATTAGTTTTATCCTTCAACATTTCATAATAATTATAATATGGCTTATGAAACCAAGGACCATATAAATTAAACATAGACCATCTACTATTGTCAGAAGACTTTCCTGATCTATGCCACATAGCAGCATCCAAAATTGCTATGGTACCTTTTTTTCCAAGTATAGTTCTGCTTTTATAATTATAGTATCTTTTTGGTTTGTTTTCCTTAAGAAACGATTTTGGGATAAACAAAGTGCTTGAGGTATTTTTGGTAAAATCCTCGAACATATATATAACTAGATACATTATTCCTTTTTTAATTCTCTTGTTTTTTAAATATGCAGCATCAGTATGCCATGAAGTCCCTGTGTCTTTTTTTAATCTTTTTGATGTATCTTTTTTTCGATTGATTGCAGTGGAATCTATTAGAATATAATGTTCATCTAACAAAGTTTTAAAAATTTTATCTAATTTTTTATTATAAATTAAATCCATCAAAGATATGTCGTGCCTGAAGGCGTTTGGAATAAATTGAGAACCTTGCATTATATTATGGCTTTTCTTCAATTTTAACTTTTTTAGAATCTTATTCAATTTATTTTTAATTTGATTGCACTTTCTTTCGCTAAGTTGATTTGTAAGAAAAGTTATACCGTTTTTTTTCAATTCTTGAATATTTTTATTTAAACTCATTGTCTAATGTATCTATTTTAGATTTAGTGCCAACCTAAGTTTAGATATAAATTTTTTCATTATTTTTGAACTTCCTAGTGTTGCACGTATAAATCTATTATCATTATCAATTGTCATCGGTCTAACAATAAATTTGTTTTTAAAAAGGTATTTAATTACCTTATCTACCTTTTTTTTGCTTTCTAATTTAAATAAAACTGTATTTGAATATTTTCCTATCATTTCTATATTTTTTGATTTTAAAAATTTTTTTAATTGTAATCTGCCTTTATGGACCTCCTGAACATAATCTTTCATAACTTTAATATTTTTAATCAATAATCTGACTAGCTTCATATTAAAAGCGTTTATCTCATATATAGGTTTGATTGATAACATAAGTCCTATGATTTTTTTATTAGATATGGTGTAACCTATTCTCATGCCTGCTAATCCAAACGCTTTAGAGAAAGTTCTAACAACTATTAAATTTTTAAATTTATTTATTAATGGTTGAGCTGTAACATTATTAAAATGGTAGTATGCTTCATCAATAATCACTAGAGACCCAATTTTTTCAGCTAATTTACAAACTGCATTTATTTGTTTTAATGTTAGCATAACCTCTATTGGTTGATTTGGATTTGCTATTGCAATTAGCTTTGGTCTAACCTTTTTAATTTTTTTACAAAGTTCTTCGAAATAATTATAACTATCAACTTTTAATTTTAGTGGATAATGCTTTGCTCCGAACATTTTGCAATAAACTGGATACATTGCAAAACTTGGGCTGCACGTTACTACTTTGTCGCCACCACTGATAAATACATCAAAAACTCTAAGCAAGCCTCCGTCGGCACCCTCATGTATTATTATTTGATCATTTTTTACTTTTAGCCATTTTGCAACTTGTTCATAAATTAAATGAGTGTCTGGGTAAGTTCGGAGATCAAATGATTTTATTTCCTTTTTTATTTTTTTCATAAATGAAACAGGAAAATCATCAACTCTTTCGTTTCTTTCCATTGTAAAATAGCCATACCTATTACTTAGCCAATGGGGTTCTCTTTTAACAAAATAAACAAATTTTTTTGGTTTAATGATCATGGTTTTTGATTTTAAATTTGATTTTATATACTAAATCGATCTATTAGTTTGTCAATGTTCTTACTAACATTTGATTTTGAAAAAAGGTATTTAGAATAATTGAACTGATTGCTGCTTCTTATTGTCTTTATAGCTTTAAATAAATTCTCGGGACTGTTTACATAATAAATTAATTGATTTTTTCTATTTACATCTGAGCAACTTTCACAATGTTTATATCTTTCCCATTGATCAAATAATATTACCGGTATCTTACTACAAATGGAATCTTCTATTACAGTCGATGAAAAAGAAATTGTAGCAATAGTTTTTTTCAATAGAGTATCAATGTTGCTATTAGAAAAAGTTAATCCTGAAAATATTTTTTCTAGATCTTTAGTTAAGTAATTTATTGAAGGGTGTGGTTTTACAACGATCTTGACTCTTTTGTATCTGGCTATTTTCTCTAAGACTTTTAAGTTTTCAAAAAACTCATAATACATTTCTACTCCATAATATTGATAGTTAATAAAATCTTTCATTGTAACCGCATAGAGTATAAATTTTTTATTCCAGAAATTTGGTCTAGAAACATTGGAAAAAATTATATTGCCCAAATCAATCGCTTTTCCATTAATTTTATGTGTATCAAATGATTGCTTTGCAATTTTTGTTTGTAAAACAAAAAATTTAGCATCGCCAGAGAAAACATTTTCAGCAATGATTTTCTTATAAATTTTGTCGTATCTATTAAAAGATTTCGATACTGTACCATGAGGTATACATATACTATTAAATTTCAATTGTTTTGATAAAGATGCCACATATCCATCTACTCCTCTTACAAGATTTAAAAAAACAACTTTTGGTTTTAACTTTAAAATTAAAGTTTTAATAGCACTACATCTGTTTAGTAAATCTTGAATTACTAAATTAAAAAACCAGGCTCTACTATTTAATAAGTTAGAAATCTTTTTATTTGAATACTTATTGTTAATTTTCAAATTTTTTTTACTTATTTTTTTTTTGTAAATTAATCTTGAAAAAATAAAATATTTTATTCCCAAAAATTTAAAAATAAACTTTTTAATAATGCTTATTTTATCAAAAGCTATATAATTTATCTCTTTACGCCTTAGAAAGCATTGTAAGAGTATTCTTTTAAAATTATACCCAAAATTAGTGAAAAGATTTCCACCTTTTGTTTTACTTAAAGTCTTCTCATTTAATAATCTGTAGAGATTAACATTTGTGTCAAAATCAAATTTCTTAGGGGAGACAAAAACTACTTTTTTTTTAAATAATGATTTACAAATTTCAGATAAAATATAATTTTTCCTTGGTATCTCTATATTGTTTCTTTTCCATCCTGAAACATAAATTCTTCTAATTCCAATTTTTTTATTAATTACTTCTATTGTGTTTTTAACAAAAAAAATTGAATTAAAATAATTTCTAATTAAATTTTTATGTCTAGCATTTGCAACTTTTAAATCAAATTTATTATATTTTGTTTTATTTATAAATTTTTCAGATTCAATTAGCCCATCTTCATTTATTGAGTTATCTAAATGATTCGCTGGATTAATATAAGGTATTCTATTTAAGACACAATAAACCATTAAATCTAAATTTAAAGGTAAGCATACAAAATCAACTTTTATTTTTGATCTTACGGAATTAAATTCAGAAATATCTTGTGCCAAAATTAAATTTTTGGACATTTTATAATTTTTTAAAATTTTTAAATATTTTGCTTAAAAAAAGAATACAATTTTTTGGATAACGTCCTATTGCTGTTTCAGCAGCTAAAACTATACCGCTTGCGCCGAGTTCAAGAGCATTAAAGATATCATTTACTTCTGCTCTAGTAGGAAAGTCTTTTAATATCATGCTTTCTAAAAAATTGGTTGCAATAAAAATTTTTTTATTTTTTCTTTTTGCTAATTTTAAAATTTTTCTTTGTGCTATTGGAACATTTTCAATCCCAATTTCTTTTGATAAATCTCCTCTATCGATTAAAAAGTTTTTTCCTTTTTTAAAAATTGAAGATAAGTTATTAATTGCAGCTTTAGTTTCTAATTTAAATATTTTATTTTCTTTAGGTAAAATTTTAAAAAATTTTTTAATATCTTCCTCTGAATTTACAAAAGATAGGGCATAATTATCTATTTTATTTTTTTTTCCTATTTTAATTGCTTCAATATCTTTTTCAGTAATGTAATTTAAATTAATTTTACGATTTACTACATGAATTCCTTTATTATTTTCTAATTTTCCTTGGTTTATAACTTTTCCTACTAAAGAATTTTTTGTTTTTCTTTTTATTTGTAATTTTAGACCGTCAAAACCAATATCTAAAATATCGCCTGTTCTAATTTGTTTAAAAACAATCTCTGGATATAAAGCAAAATTCTTTTCATTTGAAATTTCTAATTTAGAATTCTTTTTGAAAAATTTTTCTTTTTTTACTTTGCTTCTAATTTGAGCTCCTTCTGTGTCAATACAGATTGGTACCTTAGAATACTTTTTGATTAACTTAATATATTTTTCTAATTGCTCTATTTTTACATGAGACATATTTAGTCTAAGTAGATCGATCCTCTTATTATTAGCAAATTTTAAAAAAGATGGATTTAATGAAGATGGACCTAGAGTACAAAAAATTTTCTTTTTACTCATATGCTATAATGTTTGTTAAATATATTTTAAAAAAATATAAAATTTTTCTAATATAATAGTAAATATTTTTTATAAATATTGATAGTGAAGGTTGTAAAACAATATCTTTTAACATTTTTTGTTCAAATTTAAGTGGAAAAAAAAATAAAAAAGGTAGGCAAGCTTTCTGAGAAATGCTTAATTTTCTTATTTTGTATCCAAATTTTGAATATTTGTAATAAAGAAAATTTAAAATTAGTAAATCCTTAGCTGAATAAAAATCTTTCCAGTTTTCCTGTAAAACTGATTTATTAAATTTTCCGTCTCTAACTTTAAAATTTGATATTTTATCAGATTTCCAGGGTTTTCCAGCAAATGTGGATATATTTATTAATTTTGAATATCCAATATTTAAAAATTTAAGAATATTTCTCTTTGTTTTATTTAGATTCATTTCTTCCAGTTTTATACAAAGAAATCTTTTTTTTCTTATAGCAAAATTTAAATCTTCACGTATTCTTCTTACGTAAAAAAAGAAATGTTCAAAGTTTTTTTTATTTTTGTCATATCGGATCCAATTATCAATACCCGACTTTAAATTTTGCATTGGATTCCTTATAGTTACTAGAATTTTAGCATTTTTAAAATCTTTTAAAAACATTTCAGTTTCTGTGACATTATGAGAGTGATGAACTATTATGTTCTTTTTCAAAATATTTCTATTTAGTGTTAGATGATAACTTAAGTATAAATTTTCTAGAAAGGTTTTCCTGTTTAAATTTTTATTTTTTGATAATTGTAGAAATATTTTTTTAAACTTCTGAATTTTAAGGGATATTTTCTTATTTTCTAAATTATCTTTGTAAAATAAATTGTGATGTTTTTTAATAAAAAGTAAAATTAATTTATTATAATTATTATTATTTAAAATTTTTTTGGTATTTGGATCATTTATAAATTTATAAAATGGAATTTCTCCACTAAAAGTTATAATTCCTGGAATTCCATCTAAACAACCTTTTAAAAAATCACTCCCAGTTCTACCTGTGGTTAATATACAGGCAAAATTAAGTTTGTAACCTTTCTTAGGTATTACAATCATTTTTTGGTGATGTAACTTAGATATTCAAAATCTTCTTTGTTGTCTAAATCCAAATCTTCATGATTGGGTACTTCAAAGAAAAAAGGTTTTTTTCCTATTCTGCATTTGCGCTTTTTTAAAGATTTTTCTTTAATTCCATATAGACCCGTTGTTTCAATCACAACTGGTTTTGCATCCTGGCTTCTGGGCAAAACCTTAGGTTTATAATTAATTGGCTTACCTTTAAACCAAAACCATGAATAAATTGACTTGCAGGTTAATATTGAATCAATTTTTTTATTTTGTTTTAAAATTTTTATACATTTATTTATGGTGTTAACACTCATTAAAGGAGAGGTTATAAATAGTTGAAAATAATTATCAGCTTTAATAATTTTATGATGGTAATTTAGTAGATCATTTCCATTTGCACTGTCCAAAGCTAACTTTGGCAATCTTTTTAAATAAAATAGACCATTCTTTTTACAAAACTTTTTTATAACTTCGCTGTCAGAGTCTACATAAATTTCATCAAAATTACATTTTATTACTTTTTTTAATAAAATTTCATAAAGAGGTACATTATTTATTTTAAAAAAGTTTTTACCTGGTACTCTTTTTGAATTTTTTTTAATTGGAATAATTGCAACAGTTTTAGTTTTCATTTTTTTTTCTTTTCATAATTCTATCTATTAGTTTTTGTAGTGATTTATTTTTTGAGTCAAAATTAATTAGCTGAATTCTTTTTGAATACTTTTTCCATTTTGAATTTGATAGTTTTAAAATGTTTTCCAATTTTTTATTTATTACTGTCTTCTTAAGCTCAGTAATATCATAAGAATTTCTATTTTTACCAAACAAAAATTTAGCATGCTTAGAAATGCTGAAGAAAATTACTTTTTTTCCCTGGGCTAAAAGTTCAGCACCTAAATTTGAGTTATAGCAAATTACAACTTTTGATAAACTGGCAATTTCTAATGAGCTCATTTTTGGACAAAAAATAATTCTATCTGAAATTGATTTAAAAAACTTTATTTCACTATCATAATAGTTATATTTTTTTTTATCTTTTCTTACTGATGATAAAGCTACCACTAGAGTTTTATTATTTTTATCACAATACTTTGATACGTGTGATAAAATTTTTCTCATATTTCTTTTTTCATAATTTATATACTCTTGATTTTTTTTATCTTTTTTTATTTGTGGTCTAAATTGGGAAATAAAAACAAAATCAAATCTTGCCCTTGTATTAGAGATAATTTTTGAATTATTTTTGATTGATCCGGTGATAATAGTTTTAGATTTAATAAATTTTTTAAAAAAAGATTCAGAATTTTTATTAAAAACGCAAAAATAATCTGATTTTTTGTTTTTAAGAACATTTTTGTAAGCAATTTCGTCTTCACCTTTAAATAAATAACCAAGCTGGTAAGCAATAGTAGTAATATTTGGAAAATTCTTTTTAACCCTAAAAATTATACCGTCTAGGTCATTTCCAAATGCAATTTTTGGAGAAAATGAACTAATTAAATTTTTAAAATAATTTTCCTTTATAAAATTTTTAGAGAATTGTTTTTTATAAATTGATTGAAGAACTGATTTAAAAAAATAGAACAAATAAATTTCTTTTTTTAAAAAAGAAAATCTACAATTTGATGGGATAAAACCAGAATAGCCATTATCAAAAATTAGAAAATCTATTTTTCTATTTATATTAAAGTTAAACTTCATTTTTTTAGAGATTTTATTTCTTAGGATTAGAATTTTTTTTAAATACTGGTTTAGACTTTAAAAAAAAATATACATTTTTTTTTAATTCCTGAACTCCTAATTCAAAACACGGCTGCATTTTCATCGCCATTATATTTATTTTTTTATTTTTGCTGATTCTTAAAATCTTTTTTTTAATTAGTAATTTTTGAAAATTTCTTAAATCATATTCAGCGGTTGACCCTTTGTATCTAAGTGGGCTAGATGAATAATTAAATATAGTTTTTTTCTTATTACAAATTTTTGTATTAAAAAGTTTATTATACAAATATGGAACACCAAATCTAAATTCTATAAATCTAACAAAAGTACAGACTGATAGGTCACAACCAATAAAAATTATTTCAGAATTTAATTTATATAATTGATGCCACGCAGAATCTTCTCCAAAAGCAGTAGGAGTTTTTTGTGAAGTTATAAACTTTGCTTGCTTGCCCTCTGATGAAATATTGAAGATAGGATTAAATGATCTTAAAGATTTTTTTCTTTGTGCAAAAAATTTACTAAAATATCCAATTTCATGTGTTGGTATCGAGCTTGATATATCAAATTTTTTTTTCTTATTTCCATAATCATAACTCGCACTTAAAGCTGAAATAGTTCCATTCTTTCCTATTTCTCCTTTGACTAATCTAAAAATATTAGCTGGTATATTTTCAATTTTTTTATCTTCGAACTGACCAAGATTTATTATTGATGCATGTATTAGGCAGCTAGTATTTTTTCTTATACCCAGAGAATTTAAGGCTTTTTTAAAATCTTTAAAGTTTATAGTTTTCATTATTAGTTGCTATTTTTAATAATTTAATTTTTTTCTTATTAATGATTTTATTTTTTTTTCATCTGTAATTTTTGATATTTCTGAATTAGTAAGTTTTATTTTCAATTTTTCTTGAATCTCCTCCGCTAATCTTAAATGATTTAACGAATCCCATCTCGAAGTATTATCCATTGAAAAAAAATTTTTCTTTTCTTTAAATAATTTTCTTAAAATGCCTTTTAAAATTTCTTCAATTTTCTTTTTTTTATTTCTCACGCAATATTTTTAATAAATTGTTTTTTAAGTTCTTTTTTATCAATCTTTCCATTAATATTTCTTGGAAAATCATTGTCTAACAAAAATATATTTGTTGGTTGCATAAATTTAGGTAATAGCTTTGTTGCTATTGAAAAAAAATATTTCTTATTTTTTTTAACTTTTTCATCTCTTCTTATATAAAAAATTAGATCAGTATAAATTGTTGAATTATTTCTAGAAAAAGGAATCACTGTAATATCTCTACAAATAGATTTAGATCTAAAAGTATTTTCTATTTCTTCAATTTCAACTCTGCTTCCTCTAACTTTTATTTGTGAATCTTGTCTACCAGAATAAAAATATAGATCATCTTTATTTTTATAAAGTATATCGCCAGTATTATATAATTTTTCAAAAATTTGTTTTTTTGTTGGATTATCAATAAAATATTTTTTGTTCAAAAAATCATTTTTCCAGTAACCTTTTGAAGCCTGTGTGCCATAAATATAGGCATTACCCTTCTCATTAACTTTGGCTTCTTCATTATTGTTTTTTATTAATATTGTATTTATTTGAGGCAATTCTTTTCCTACCGGGATTGAGTCAAACTTTAAATCTTTTTTTGATAACTTGTGCCAATGAGATATTATTGCAGTTTCAGTTGTACCATAAACATTATAAAAACTACATTTTGGAAGCTTATTTAACAAATCATTTACCAGTTCTTTAGATAAGAATTCTCCGCCAAAAACAACGTGTTTAAGACTTTTCAAACATTTAGAGTTCAATTGTTTTAATTCTCTAAACTTTTCAAAAAAACTTGGTACAACAAAACAGGCATTTATTTTTTTATTTTTTTCAAAAAACTTTAGAAAGTTTACCTTGTACTCTTTTTTGTTCATTGGGATTACTGTTCCGCAGTTATACCAACAAACAAACAGGTCAAATATCGATGGGTCAAATATTATCTCTGATATATGCGCAAATTTCATTTTAGGTTTTATTTTAAAGTAGTTTTTTGAATTTAAAATATAGGTTGATGAATTTAGATGAGTAATCATTACCCCCTTAGGGTCGCCTGTACTTCCAGAAGTATATATAATGTAAGCAAGACTAGAAGAATTATAGTTTTTAATTTGAGGTTTATTTTTACTTTCTTTTTTAATATTAGCTTGTGTAAAAAATTTTTTTGATTTTTTTCTCTCATTAATAATAATAATCTTTATTCTATTTTTAAATTTTTTAACTAATGGAAGAAATTCTTTATCAATAATTATGACTTTTGGAGAAGTTAAATTTATTAAAAAATTAATTCTTTTTAGGGGAAATTGATCGCTTAAAGGAACCCAGCATCCACCAGATTTTAATACACCTAGTATGCTTGAATACAAATTGATATCTTTTTTTGTTAAAATACAAACTCTTTCATTAATTTTTAAATTTAACTTTACAATTAAATTTGCCAATTTATTAGCCATAATATCTAGATTTTTATAAGTGATTTTTTTTCCGTGATCATTAACTGCAATAAAATTTGGATGTTTTAAAGCTGTAATTTCAAAGAAACTTTGTAAATAAAACATGACTGTATTTGGAACTTGATTATTTTAATTTTTTAATGGACTAATTGAAAAATCTTTTTCTTTATCAACAAATGATTGCACTACATCAGAACCGTCTAAATACCATACGCTCATAAAACCATCTTTATCAATTTCAACAGTGTCTGGCTTTTTCCAAGATGGATTCCATTTTAATCTATCTTCAATATTAAAACCTGACTTTAGAAGAATAGAATTAGTTTTTTCATCTCTTTTAATAATAGTATCCTGATATAAAACTATCTTTCCTATATCGCTTAGAATGCAGTACTTAGGTTTTGTTCTGCCAGAAAATTCTCCACTGCTGCTTAGTGCAGTAATTAGTTCAAGTCCTTTGTCTACGCTCGTTCTGTGATGTGACATCCCTCTAAGCGGAACAGCATGAAATAGATAATGATTTTCTATATCGTTATCTCTTAAAAGCGTATAAAGTTCTGCAAGAGTTTTGAAATCATCATTAACACCTTTCAACAATGGGTTTTGATTGTAGATTTTAAAACCAACTGATTGTAATCTTTTTATAGACTCCACACTCTCTGGCCAAAACTCAACCGGATGGTTTACATGTGTTCCTAGCTCAAATCTAAATTTTTTAAATTTTGTAAAAACCTCAAGCATTTTATCATTGATTCTTTCTGGATCATGAAAAGGTACTCTACTTGCGATTCTGATAATTTTTATGTTTTTTGCATTTTTCTGAATTTCTTTTAGTGTAAATTCCAAAAGAGATATACTCATTAAAGGATCTCCCCCTGTAATTAAAACCTCATCTAGCTCATTGGCTCTCTCGTCTGATCCTATGTATTTAGTTGCATTAACTATGTTGTCTTTACTCATTGTTTGAACAGGATATTGTCCCCTGACACACCATCTACAATGGGCGGCACAAACAGTAGTTGGTTCAATTAATATAGTTTTTTTGTATAGTCTTTCTAATCCAACTAAGGGTTTATTATCATAATATCCGTTAACACCTGACTGATAGTGTCTAGGTTTTTCTAAATTGGCTTCTATGTTCTTTTCTGAATTGTTTATAATATATTGCTTTTCAAGCGCAATATAATCTGAACTATCTTTTCCAAGTTCCCTTTCGGCCTTAATCATTTTAGATTTTAGAAAAGGAGAAATTAGTTCTCTAAATTCATCTTTAATTTTTGTTCCAGCCATAATTTAATTTAACCTTTTAAAATGTGTTTTGCAAACTGGACCTTTTAAATAATCCTTAATATTTCCTGTTTTTTCACAGTCTTTTATCATTTTAAAGACCTTTTCTAAATAGAATAGATAGCTATCCATAATTTTTTTTGAGTGGAAAGTGCTTAAGTAAAGACTGTTGCTGGCTAAAAATCCGTACTTTAACATTTCTTGAGAAATTAAAGTCTTATAAGCATTATTGTTTTTGCTTACAAAATTAAAAGTGCTTAAGGAAGGAAGTCCGCTAATTTTTAGCTTAATATTATATTTCTTTGCAATCCTTTTCCAATTTTTTCTAATATAATTTCCTTTCTTTGTTATAAGTTTCCAAGATTTTGTTTTTTCCATAATCTCTAATGTTTTTAAAGCTGCGCTTGGTCCTGATCTTTCGCTCCAAAAAGTGCTGCTAAGAAAAGTTTGTTCTGCACAACTCATTACTTTCCTTGTGCCTAGAATAGCATTTATAGCATAACCATTTCCTAAAGATTTTCCGAAAATTGCTATATCTGGATAAACTTTATATTTTTTATGTAATCCCCCAAAAGTTTCTCTAAATCCAGAGGTGCATTCATCGAAAATCAAAATTAAATTGTTTTTAATAGCAATTTGTTTGATTTTTTTTTAAAAAATTATTTTTGGGAGGTTCGTTTCTACTTACTTCCATTTTAATTATTCCAACATCTGGATTTTTTGAAATTATTTTTTTCAGCTGATCTAATCTATTATATTCAAATGTGAAGATTGTATTTTTTAAATTTTTTGGTACACCAGATGTCCCAATCCCTGATAATAAATGTTTGTCCAAGTTTTTCTTATTCATTAAATTTGCAGCAACATACCAATCATGCCATCCATGGTATCCACAAATAGCAATTTTGTGCCTATTTCTATTTGCTGATCTAGCAATTCTTACAGCAACTGCATTGGCTTCACCTCCAGACCTAGTTAGTTTTACCATTTGAAACCATGGGTGTAATTCTAAGAGTTTGCTGCTTAAGAAAACTTCTTCAGGGCAATTTAAAGAGGACATGTTTCCTTTTTTAATTCTATCAATAACAAAATTATCAATTTTATTGTTCGAGTAACCTAAAATATTAGTTCCAACTCCCATTAGAGACATATCAATATATTTTTTTTTATCTAAATCCCAAATGAAACAACCTTTAGCTTTTGAATAGTAATTTGGCCAATGATTAGGCAAAAACCTATCTTCTCTTTTAGATAAAAACATATTTCCACCAGGTATAATTGACTGTGCCCTTCTCCAAAGCTTTTGTACGCTTTTCATTTTTAAACCTTCATCTCTTAATTTCCGTAAATTTTTATTCTTCAAATATTTATTTTTTTTAATTTTTTTGTAAAGATCTAGCCAAGAAAAATATAGATTAGGATAAAAATATTCTATAATTCTCTCAAAAAAATCAAAGTCTTCTTGCTCATCTAAAGTCCAATTTTCTTTTGAATAGTCAAATTTATTTTTAAAATTTATTTTTTTAAATTTTTTTGAGCGTTTTATATATGTTGTCACATGTTCTTTATCTTCTCTTTTTATTGAAGATTTTAATATTTTTTTCAAGGATTCAACGGAAAAAACTTCTGTATCAAGTCCATCAGGATACGTGGGTTTTAAAGTATTAGATACATAATCACATTTTTTCGTTTCGAAAATTTTAATCGCCTGATCTACAATTTTTGGATCAACCAACGGACAGTCCCCAGTAATCCTTACTATTACGTTAGCATTAAATTTCTTAGCAGCTTTATAGTATCGATTTAATACATTGTACTTGCTTCCAAAAAAAACTTTAATCTTTTTATTTTTTAAAAAAGTTCCTAATTTTTTGTTAGCTTTATCATCTGGAATGGCTATGACGATTTCATTTAATTTTTTTGATTTTTTTAACCTCTTGTAAAGAATTTCAATAATTGTTTGTTTTTTTACTTTTTTAAGCACCTTATTAGGTAATCGTGTTGAGTCTAATCGAGCTTGAACAATAGCTATGATTTTATTTTTCTTTTTCATTTTACCAATATTTAGGATTTATTAGTTTTTTTTCATTTTCAGGAACAAAATTTGGAAAAGTTAAATTTTTTGTTTTCTTAATTTTATTAATTTCACTTAGCTGCTTTGCAGAGTCGACACCTATTACTATTTTATCAATATTCTTTTGCGAAATTACAAATTTTACGCAGGCCTGTAGGTTTGAAATTTTTTTACTTATTACCCATTCACCAAAAGTACGATATAATTTTTTCCACTTAGAAAAGCTTGTAGATTTATTTTTTTTCAATAAAGAGCCTTGTAAAAAAATTGATCTTATGTGAACTTCAATATCTTTATTTTTTAATTTTCTCATAATACCTGAAGAGCTAAACCTTCTATCAAAAATGCTGTGAGGAAGTTGAACAATATCCAGCTTAAAATTCTTCAACAGAAATTTAATTTCGTTCTTTTCATATATTGATGCGCCGATTTTTTTTATGTACCCCTCTTTTTTTAATTCTTCTAATATTTTAAGAACATTTTTTTTTCTATCTATTTTTAAAAAAAAAGGATTATGAATCAATACAGCATAAATTTGTTTAATTTTTAGATTTTTTATGGAATTTAAAATTAATTTCTTTAAATAAATTGGTTTTTTAATATGGTTTTTAGAAACTTTAATTTTAGTTATATATTTGAAATTTTTATATTTGGATTTACCTAATATTTTTTCAGCATTTCCATAAAAATTTGCTGTATCAACTAATTGGATTTTTAACTTTTTTGCCAATCTAAGTATTTTTGATACCTCATTTTTGTTAACTTTTTTTTTAAACAAACCATAATTTCTACCAAAGTTTGCAGTTCCAATTACATACTTGTTCATTTTTTTAAGTTTTATATATCCTGTCTTTTTTAATAAAAATTTTGGATATAATTTCAATTATCATTCCAATGAATCTTAGTAATCCGCTAATAATCATAAATGGTATTGGAAAAATTTGACGTTTTGTTATTGAAATTATACTAAACTTTATTGGATAATTAAATAATTGATGTTTCAGAATGCTAAAAAATCTTTCAGGATGTTTTATAATAAATTGAGCATCTCCTTTGCCGTACCAAAGATACTTTTTTAAATAGCTACTAAAATCTTTTCTGTGTACATGTTTTATTGTTGCGCTACTTCCTCCAAAAATAAAACCTTTTGAATACAATCTGTAACACAAATCAGTGTCATCTGAGGGTCCAGAAAAATATGGATCAAAATTATTATCTTGTAAAACTTTTGTCTTCCAAAGAGTTGGTGTTCCGATCATTTTTCTTTTTCCAAGTTTATTTATATTGATTTCCATAATGCATTGGTAAGATTTATCGTAATAACTTTGAATTTGAACAGGTTTAATATATGCCTCCACGCCATCGTATTTTCCTTTTTCTAAATCTTCTGTCATTTTTTCAAAACTCCCTTCAACACCTCTCATATCCGCATCTATCAATGCTGTATATTTTGTTTTAACGTTAGAAATACCAATATTTCTTTGATTGGCTAATCCAAGCTTTTGAACCTGTATGAGCTTAACATCAAATTTTTTAATAATTTCAACAGTTTTATCATCAGATCCACCATCGATTACGATTATGTTTTTGCTTCCAGTATCAATAAAACTTTTTAAACAATCATGAATATTTTCCTCTTCATTAAGAGTGGGTATAGTTATGGTAAGATTTTCAAGGCTCATTATTATATTATTTTATTTTCTTATAATTTTTAAAATTAATTGTAATATTTTTATATAGTTGCTTATATTTGCATAATATCTTGAATTACCATGTTGACGATCGTCGCATTTAATCTTAATTTCAGAAATTCTTACGCCATTATTGATTCCATAAAATAAATAATTAGTTCCAATGATATCTGGGTTTGATGATTTGTAATTTCTATATTTATTTAACCTGTAAGCTTTTAAGCCACATAATATATCAGTAAGATTAAGATGTTTTTTTGAAAAAAATGATAAGATTTTTTCTAAAAAATTATTGGTTTTATCTCTCGAGCCTATAACGATATCGTATCTTTTAATTTTAAGCAATATTTCTTTCAGTGAATTAAATTTGTGTTGTCCGTCTGCATCCATTGTAACGAGATAGTCAAAATTCTTACTTAAAATTATTTTAAAACCCCTTGCTAGAGATTTTTCATAACCAATATTTTTTTTATTTTTAAAATAGTTAATATTCATATGTTTTGTACATTTAGAGGTTTTATCTGTCGAACCATCGTCGATTAAAAAAACTTGACCAATTTTTTTTGCTTGATTAATAATTGCTTTTATCGTTTTTTCTTCATTAAAAGCACAAATTAAAATTGCTATTCTAGATCTTCCCACTTGATTATGTCGCCTTGTTTGATTGATTTTTTTAATTTTTTACTTATAAGTTTTTCGAATTCGTAAGGGTTAATTCCGTTTTTAGGGCAAGGTCTTAAAAATTCCATATGTTCTCTTTTAAGTATTTTTCCTTTTTCAAGGTTTATTTTTGATCTAATTGATCTCCTTTGTAGAATTGATGTTTCTAACTCATTTTTCTCAATTTTTTTTACACCATCTCCAATGGATTTTTCTAAAGCTCTTGTTTTTTTTACCATCACTTCCCAAGTTTTAGGATTCATGGAAAATTTATGATCTGGACCCACTAAATCATTATTTAATGTAAAATGCTTTTCAATAACTCTTGCGCCCAGCATAACTGAGCCAAGAACAGTTTCTTCTCCAGTAGTGTGATCACTTAAACCCAAGATAACGTTAGGAAATTTTTTTTCATATGTTTTTAAAACATTTAAATTTATAAAATTAAAATTTTTATCATCTTCTGCAGTATAATTTGTATTGCACTGCATAATAACTACTTTGTCTGTATATGTGTTTATTGCATTTAATGCGTTTTCTACTTCTTCTAAAGTACTGGCTCCTGTAGAAAGAATTACCGGCTTTTTTTTGCTAGAAATATGTTTAATTAATTCAATCCAAGTTATATCTCCAGAGCCAATTTTGTAAAAATTAACGTACTTATCTATATGATCAGTTAATTCGACAGAATAAGGTGTTGAACAAAATTCTATACCAATTTTATCACACTTATTTTTAAGTTTTTCTGTCCAGTTCAAATCAATAGAAGCCTCTTTGTAGGTTTCAAATACACTCTTTTTCCATTTTTTTTGATGAGAAAACTTTGAGCCTAAATTTTTAAAACCATAATCACTCACAATTGTTTTTGCATTAAAATGTTGGAATTTGGCAGCGTCAGCTCCAGCATCCTTAGCGGCAGAAATCAAATCAAGAGCTTGGTCTAATTTACCATCATGATTAGCTGCTATATCAGCAATAAAATATACTGGCTTGTTAATTCCAATGATTTTTTTTGCTAAACTAAACTCTTTAACCATTTTTTAATTAATTAAATTATTTTTTTTAAGTTTTTTTGCAATTTTTACAGTCTGTAAATAACTAATTCCAACTTTATTAGAAATATCTAACAGGTCATGTTTTCCATCAGCTAACGATAGGAATGAGCTCATGTTTCCAACTAATTTTTTATAATCTCTATGTGGCCACTTGCTTACTTTTGGATATAAATTTCTTTTACCTAATTGAGGCTCACATATAGTTTTTATTTTGTAAAAGTAATTAGTTTCAAAAATTTCTATAACTTTTTTATAAATATTTAACGATCCTTGAAAACCTTTTGGTGATATGAATGACAAATTATCTTTTGAAGTATGATATTCCTTATAGCTACCATATTTAGACCTCATTATTGAGCACATTGGTATATCAACTCCTGGACTACAATATCTTCTCTCATCACTTCCGCTATATTCCAAAAATGAATAATACTTAAATTTTTTTTTGGATTTTTTTATTGCTCTCAGAGCTATACGATCTGATAAAGAGTTTTCAAATTTTGAATATAAAAATGAATAACTTTTATTATCACCAACGCAAGTAATATTGTATGCGGCTATTACATTTTTTTTTAATTTTTTTAAATTTCTATGAATGTAAGTTATTGAGCCTATGTTTTCGGGAGCAAGGACAAATCTGTAAGAATATTTTCTATTTTTTAATCCATTTACATATTTTGCTAAATAAGTGAGTAAAGCAGGGCCTGAGACTTCATTGTTTCCCATCGATGGGTGACATATATATGATGAAAAAAGAATTTCTTTATCGCTTTTTCCTTTAATTAATAAATCAGCATAAGATAAGGAACCCGGTTTTAAAGACGAATTAATTTTTACTTTGTATGTTCCTTTTTTTAATTTTTTATAATTATTGTAACTTAAACAAAATCCCCAATCTTTATTATAATAAGAACAAACATAAGGTATTGCATTTTTCATTTTTTTATTAAAATGTAATTTTCTCTTTAAATACTTAAGGGATATTTTTTTATTTATTGGTATGGAATACGAGACCAGATGCAAATTATTTTTTTTAAAATCAACTATCTTCTTTTTATTTGGATCAACAATATAAGCCTGGGTAGGATTCCACTCATTGGGAATTTTCCAATCAAAAACTTTAGTTCCAGATTTGATTTCATGTATCTTTAAATTTGGTATTATTTTTTTTATGATTCTCAAAGTTTTTCTATTACCCTTACCCGTAATGCTTCTGCATATTGGATATATAGCTTGAGCTAATTTATAAATTTTTTTTCCATTTATATTATTTTGGCTCATATATTATTTTATATTATTTTTTTTTATCCAGTAATTAAAAATACGTATACCTTCATCTACAGATGTTTTTGGTGTCCATCCCAATGATTTTTTAATTTTCTTTAAGTTATTAACAAAATACTTTTGATCCCCTATTCTTTCTTTAAAAAATTTTATTTTTAATTTATGCTGATTAAGTTTTTTTAATTTGATTATTAACTGTAATAAAGAAATTTTATTATTATAGCCGCCGCCAATATTAAATATTTCTCCGTTTATTCTATTAAATTTTTTTAAAGAAATTTCATAAAGCTTTACTAAGTCTCCAATAAATAGGACATCTCTTACTTGTTTACCGTTACCATAAATATTTATTGATTTTTCTTTTTTTCTTAGAGACTTCTTTATAAACCAACTTACCCATCCTTGATCTTCTGTTCCCCATTGGTTGGGACCATAAACACATGACATTCTAAACACAGCAGTCTTTAAATTATAGGTTCTGCTATAATCTCTTACATATTGGTCGCTTGATCCTTTCGAGCAACCATATGGAGAAGAAAAATCTAATGCTTGGAATTCATTAATAAGTAAATCTTTATTTTTGATTTCATAGGTATTGTTTTTCTCTCTAATCTTTAGATTTCTTAGGTTACCATAAACCTTATTTGAACTTGAATAAATTAACTTTGTTTTTGGAGAATAATTTCTAATTGATTCCAGAACATTAAATGCTCCTAGCATAGTACTATCAAAGTCCTCTCTTGGATTTTTTACAGATTTAGTAACAGCAACTTGCCCTGCAGCAAAAATTATACTTTCTGGTTTTATTTTTTTCACTATTTTGCTTAAAGAATTATAATTTTTTATATTTAAATTATAAAATTGAATATTCGGCGATAATTTTCTAATTAAATAAATATTTTTTTTTGAGCTACTTCCGCTTAAATTATCTATAATTGAAATTCTATATCTCTTTTTCAAAAAGTATAATACAGTATTTGCTCCTATAAATCCGCAACCTCCAATGACCATTAACTTTTTCATAAATAGTTTAGTATAATAAACTTATAGATTCTTCTATTCTTGGTAATTTAAATCTTAATTTTTTTTCAATTTTTTTTGTGCTCATAATAGTGCCGAGCGGTTTTCTATGAATATTAACGTCGCTTTTAAATTTTCTTACTTGATTTAAATTTAGCTTTAATTGCTTAGCAACTAATTTAACAAATTTATATTTAGATATGCCATTTTTTGAACCAACATTAAATGTACCAAATACTTTATATTTTATTATTTCATCGATAATTTTACTTAAATAACTCATGTGTATAGGATTAAAATATATATTATTAGGTATTTTTAAAAATTTTTTTTTGATTAAATTAATTTTAATCCAATCAGAATAGCTATTTCTCGAATTTTTTAGTGAATTACCAAAAAAATTTGTACGTAAAGTAGTCGCTAAATTATAATTTACTATTTGTTTTTCTCCCATATATTTGGTCAATCCATAGTTATTTATTAAATTAATTTCATTTTCTTCATTTTTTTTCAAAGTTGATTTATTGTTATAAACTTGATCTGTTGAAATATGAATTAAATGAATCTTTTTTTTTATCCTTCTTAGTGCATCAACAATATTAAAAACTGAAATAACATTTTTATCGAAGGCGATATTTAAATTGATATTCGATTTATCAACTTCGGTGTAGGCCACACAATTGATAATAATATTTGGTTTTACTTTTGTTATAGCATTAAAAGTTTCTTTTTTATTAGTTATATCTAAATTTAAATCACAGTTCTTTTGTTTAAAACCAGCGGTAACTACTCTATAATTTTCATTAAAATATGAGCTTAGTTGGCTTCCGAGCAGTCCTGTACTGCCAAAAATTAATATTAATTTTTTCAATTTTTTATTTTATTAAATAAATTCTGGGTGAACTATAGATTTCTTTAAAACTTCTGCCTTGTTTTTTAAATCTTTTATATATTTTTTGTTATTAATATTTTCCTTAATTTGCCAAACCATTTTATTACTTTCGTGTGGCTTACAAAGTTGTGAACACTTAGAAAATTTTTCTGTATTATTTATTCTCTTCATAACACATTCTCGTTTATTAAGATCTTGCCATATATCTCTGAATAATTTTTCTTTTATACTGCCATAAGAATACTCCTTATGACCTCTATGATTTGTGCAAACATAAACATTTCCATCTGCACCTATACATGGTTGAAATTGTGATCCTATACATTCCTTATAGTTACGACCATAATTTTTGCTGTCAAATAATAGATCCTCGAGTTTATATGAATTACATTCAAATTTATTTCCAAGAATTTCTTTAGCTTTATCAAGTTGCTTGATTACTTTATGAAGCCAGAAATCAGAGGAAATTTGCTCTTTAATTTTACTTCTTGTTCCATTTCTTTCTATTTGAACTATTTCAGGTTTATATTGACAGTAATTTACATCCATATTTTTAAATAATTTAGCAAAATCTACGACTTCTTTATAATTGTCTTTTGAAACAACAAATCCAACTCCTATAATTATTTTTGATTTTTTCTTCTTTTTTATTTCAATTAATTTCTTAATATTATTGATAACTACTTTAAAATTGTTTGTTTTGTTGGTAACTCTTAACTTGTCATAACTATGTGCGGCTCCTGCATCAATTGATATTCTTATCCAGCTTAAAGTGTTTACTATAATGTCAAACATATTAAATTTTGAAAACATACTTCCATTAGAAAACATTCCCATTTTAATTTTAGAGTTTTTGTTTATATATTCCATTGCTTTTTTAAGGTGAGGATTCATTGTTGGTTCACCTCCGCCTGTCCATGTAAGCGAATTAATATCCATCGAAGTTACATCCTTACATAAGGACATTAAGGTTTTTTCGTCCATCATTCGTCTGTCAAAAAATTCAGTTCCTTTAAATTTATTTAAATGTATATGGCCAGAAATACAAAAAGGACATGAATGGTTACATGCGTTCGAAGGATCAACCTCTAATGTAATGGGGTCAGTTTTTTTATTATTTAAATGATTTAAAACTTTGTCTAGGTGCAAAGCTATTTTTGCTTGGGGATTAAATATTTTACTGTTTTCTGACATAGTTTTATTTAGTGTAAATTAAAAATATTTTTTTATCAATGCACGTAATTGACTCAAAGATAAATAATCCTTATTTTCTAAACTATTATAGGTAAAATTACTGTTTATTTTTTTCAGCAGCTTAATTTTGTTATGTTTACAATAAAGCTTTGTGTTATAATTAAAAAAGTCCGAACTTGGTTTTATAATAAAAAAACTTTTAAACTCTAGAGTGTTTACTGAATCACTTTTTGTTATCATTTCTTCATGTAATTTTTCTCCAGGTCTTATGCCAACTATTTTGATTTTCTTTTTTTCATCAATTGCTCTTGCTATGTCTACAATTTTATAGGTAGGAATTTTAGGAACAAAAGTTTCGCCTCCTATCATTGATTTAAGTGCAAATATTACTAATTTTACACTATCCTCAAGAGTAATATTGAATCTTGTCATTCTTTTATCGGTAATTGTAAAAAATTTACTTTTTTTGTGCTTAATCAAAAAAGGAATGAGTGATCCCCTGCTACCAAGCACATTTCCATATCTTACTACTGAAAATTTGATTTTTTTAGAGCCTCTTATATTGTTTGCTGCAATAAATAATTTGTCGGATACCAACTTTGTTGCTCCGTATAAATTTATAGGAGCTGCCGCTTTATCTGTGCTAAGTGCAACAACTTTTTTTACACCTCTTGCTAATGCAGCTTCAATTACATTTTGAGCTCCAATCACATTTGTTTTAACTGCTTCCCATGGGTTATATTCAGCTGCTGGAACTTGTTTTAATGCTGCTGCATGTATTAAGTAATCCACATTTTCCATAGCTAGTTTAAGTCTGGATAAATCTCTAACATCTCCAATGAAAAATCTTAATTTATCAAAATTTTTATTGTTATTAAATTTATCTTGCATTTCAAACTGTTTGAGTTCGTCTCTACTATATATAATTATTTTTTTAGGACTTAATTTCAAACAAGTTTCAATAAATTTTTGACCAAATGACCCAGTTCCACCTGTGACTAATATTGTTTTATTTTTAATCATTTTATTTTCGGTAACTTTTTTTTAAATATTCTAATATACCTTTTTGAGTATTTATAGAACTAAAATTATAGTTACCGAGTGCATTATTGATATTTAAGTAAAAACCCATTTTTTTATCTATTCTCCAATTGATATAGTTTTTTACTTTAAAGTAATTAGATATCATTTTTGTTATTTCATAAAGTTTCAGAGGATTTGTAGACCCTAACAAAATTGTTCCAGATTTAAACTTGTTAATTAAAAGATTTTCAATAAATAAATTTAAATTTTGAATTAATAATAAATTATTA